>JAABUS010001021.1_pt1 | contig 65119 bp, 56 predicted proteins | sample 5560161 | NCBI WGS metagenome assembly JAABUS01 (sample SAMN10711885, study PRJNA513376) | rock metagenome | isolation source: Antarctica rocks | place: Antarctica: Victoria Land, Trio Nunatak nord | collected 2016-01-04
CCTATATCTTGCCTTGAAGTCGCTGTTGTTGCCTACGGTTGCCTGCTACTGCCTATCCTCTCTAACCTACCAAATAGGAAGCTCACTACATCTATAAACGAAGGCTTGCAATCTGAGGCCGACTCTCCAACCATCTTTTTACCAACTGTCTCATCTTACAAAAATCCAACGAAATTTACGTTCTTCCTGTGCATTTCTTCTCATCCGAGTACTTGGCATACGAAGTTGATTTGTTGAGGCTTGGTCCTAGAAATCTATTCCAGACATGTCCCGAGTGTTCAGCACTTCCGCACGCCGTATTAAAGAACTTAGATGGAAGCTCAACGGAACGACAGAAGACGTGAACTGGGTCAAGAACCTTCTAAACGAAGCTGTTGATCAAGCGCCAGGACTTGCCGGAAAAGTGGATAGTGGTATCATCAAGTGAGTTAGCTTCACCTCACCATCGACCGTAACAGGAGTTCCTGACTTTTTTCTGGAGTGGGAATCCGCATCCCACCGGCAATGACCCGCTACACGCGTCAGGAGTGATTGGCAAAAGTAGTATAAAGGGGAAGAACCGAGTCACCTCGTTTCATGCATATCCAGACGGACGTGTCCAATTCTCCGACAAGGCTCTAGGAGAGATTAAAGTCCAAGGCTCTTCCACTCCGGCCGGGGGTTCAGGAAGCGGTACGAAGAAGTGAGCCGAGTACAGAATGCAGTCAAAGTGCCATTGGTACCTGGCTGATGAACGATCACTGTTATTCTTGTGTAGGGCATGACTGGCAGTGAAGGGAATGGGAGGGAGCAAAGCCGCCAGTGCGGATTTGGCTTGATGCGGACATGGCTTGATGGGGAGAAAGCAGCGACGTAAGGTTTAGCTACATGTAATAGACGTTGAATGCACTGGATGAGCGTGTTGCCTTAGTGCCCTTCCCTCCATGAACGTCAGTAATCACTCAAATCTGTCTCCGTAGGGAACTATCCTCTGTAGTTATGTCCTCATCCGACCACACAACGCCCGTCCCCGGCTCCAGGCTATCTGTTCAAGTTGCTCTATGCTTTTCCGACACATGGGATATCTTCTCGTAGGCCGCCCTTAGTGTTTTACAAGCATGGTATTTGAAAATGGCGCGGTAGGATACGAGAAAGAGAATCGCTTAACAGATCTTCTGGCATGTTGTTGTCTCATGTGCTGTCGTCTTGTTAACTTCGACATGAGACGGACCTCCTCTAATACGCCTTGTTCTGTCCTTTGCCAGATTTTGAGGTCCTGGCGTACGGAACTTGCAGCATGGCCGTGCCGTGCCCTGCCGTTCTTCTAATGCGCCGTGGGAGTGTTTCCTATGGAATTAATGCCTGTGGGAGTGCTGCTGCTTAGTCGACTGTTGGCGAGTGTTGCATGTTGCCTGCCGCCTACTGTTGGACTGGTGCGCACTCGCCTGTTCAAATGCTGCTGGTTCGACTGCTGCCTGTTGGAGCGCTGTCTGCGATCGACCGACGGACTGCGCCTTGCACGGCATTTGGCCCTTCCAATTTTGCGGGTCCCATCAGCTGATGCGTACAGCAAGAATAACTGGTCGATGCGTTGCCACCGGAGATGGTGACGCCTCCCTCCCAGTACTCAGTACTCACTGCTCCCCTTTGGCGACTGAATCACCGACACGTCCTGTACCCTGGTGTGGTAATTGACCAGGCTGGCCAGCTTATCTCTCATCGTTGACAGGTAAGCGATGACGGATGCCAGGACTAGAGTGACTTCAGGTCCCGCACAACCCCCTCATACCCTGCGGCACGCGCTGCTGCAAGCTCTCGGCCTTTGGAGCCTCGTATTCTATCCATGGGCCATGCTGGCTGAGTGTTCGGTGCGCCCCTCGGAAATGTCCATCCACCTTGTCTCGTCAGCTGCTGTTGCCTGAATCTTCGAGCTGAAACAGCTACAACGGATCGGTGGCACTGCCTCTCCACGATCAACAGCAAAAGGCCAGATCCCACGTCTCGAGGCTACGTCACCCGAACGATGCTATTGCGGCATCCTTGTCGGCGCAGCCAGGGGGGACCTTCTGCGACTAGGTCGGCGGGGTTGGAGCTGGGCCGGTGAAGCGACCATCGTTTCGAGCGAGTCGTGAGAAGGGTAGCTAGAGTCGATAGCAGAGAGTATGAAGCAACAAGGGGACGCCCAAGCGAAGAAAATGGAAGAGTGGAGGTGAAGGATAGCAGGCGAGGTGGGACGCTGCGCAAATGTACGCCTGACTGAGCCGCCTAGCCAGGTGCGGTGTGAGCAAAGATGAATCTACGCAGCAGTGGCCCGAGTACAGGCAGCAGCATGCCGGAAACGAAGGCAATTGGAGCCGGGCTCGAGGGAGCCCGTTTGGGCTCCAGCGTGCTGCGCCCCTGCACTGCCCCGCGGGAGCTCAGCTCGGCTCAGCTATGGCTCAGGCATGGCTGAGGGCCGGCTCACCTTAAAGCAGCCGCTGCTCACCTTTGAGGCTAGAAGCGGAAGGGGGAAAAATGTTTCGTGATCATGTCTAGAAAGGTAGGCAACGTTGCGTGGATGAGGATGGTATTTTGGGAAAGAGTAGATGGAAATAATCACTGCTTAGAATTCAGGTGAACATGCTCTTTGGTGTTGTGACTTCTCCACACCTTTGCCCACCTACCCCTTGATGAAGTTGCTATAAGTAGGCTTCTCAACGTCACTGCCGATATCGAGGGGAGAACAGCCTCTCTCGCCTCTTCGACGGCATCATGCAAAACAATGCTTAAAGATCACAAGAGCAGCTGCTAAATGTACCTAGTGTTGTCACGGCTGCAGTTGAGGTACATCCAGTCCGTGGCTCCAATGTCAAAAGCTTCATACAGATTGCAGTTGGTACATTCTTCTTCTGACCACATGATTTTCCAAGTTAAAACACTCGCTATGTTCTGCCCAAGGTTACAATATCCGCCAACTCCATATGAAATGAAAATGGGTCCAAATCTGTACTCCTTGATGCCACCTGACATTGATTCTGATTGTTGCTTCAATTTCGTCCAGTTTACCATCTCCTGGTTGCACCCTCTGCCTGACCTGTTGATGATCTGGCCAACATCCAATCCCTCATATCCTTATCCAGCTCATCGCCCGTCGGAGAAGTCTCGTAGAGGGACGCTGAATCGCGACAGGTGGTCGTCTTCAGTATCCACGACCACACTACTTATGTCCGTGGTCTCTGACTCGTCGCATGTACCATCATGGGCGGACCCCGTCGATCCTCGAGGCAGCTTCAGCACCTCTAGCGCCTGCACGAAGGTGTCGCTGGCGACTTCCATCGGACAAAGTGTAAGGTCGACAGTCACCGCATGGAGCCCACGGATACTCGAGAGCAATCTGTCAACCCCCATCAAGTTCATCAAGTCACCCTCCTCCTCGTCCGATTCCAGCTTCTTCACCGCAATATGCAAATACCTCAACCCATGGCACAAGCTCAGCCGGACGAAGACCTTGCTGGCATCGTGGCCATCGTACGTGAAGCTGATATTCTGTAGATGCGATGACTGCGCCGGACCGATCTTCTCCAGGAAATTGTTGAGATTCGGGAGATTGTTGAAGGGCAGAGGTTTGCGATAGAAGATTGGCATTGCTTCCTCGTAGACGAGCTTTGAGACCATGAGGAGCATGCGCACTGGTATGTTGTCGTTGTACACCCTATTCGGGCACCAGTCGCCTGCTGGACAGAATTCTCCTAATGTCCCTGGTTGTTTCGCTTGGAAGAGGTGCATCTCATAGACGATTGCTCGGAGCTCCGGGAACAATTTCTCGAAGGGGAAAGTGGGGTTTGGCTCCTGAATTGATTTGATGATGGCGTTTCCAGGGAGAATATGGTGTTCTGAGAATGCATATCTCTCGAGCCCTCGGAGACCAGTAGGGCTCTGATAGATTGACCAGCTTCGGTTGGGAGGACAGGTGCACGCCTGGTGCATTGCGCGATTCATCTTAGACTATCCTTCGGTCAAGATCAGATGAATGGATGTCTTCTCCGAGGTGAGAGTCACTTACTGGAGAGAATGAGGTAGGAAGTTTTTCTTGATTGAGCCAATTTCTTCGATTCTGCGGGTTGAATGCTGTAGCGCAATGTGCTCATCGATGTCGCTCAAACAAAAAGCCTTATATGGGATGCAAACAATTATATGTGTACAGAGCTAAACGAGGCGACCAGCATGACCAGCATACAGTGCCATGGAACGACAAAATCTGGAAAGTAAAACGAGAGCAAATTTGGGAGGATGTTGAGGGTGCGAAAAGAATGGTATGGTGGGAAAGTGTTGACAAATCCCATCAATGTGAATAATGGCCGCTTAGGTCACGTGCACTAGATTGCAAGCGAGCCATGCTGATCCACAACACCACATCAATGTCCTGACCAGTACACCACCAGGTGGTATACTACGCTTTTGAAGTGGATTTTCGTCCTTGCCTTAGGTAGAAACCAAATGCTTGGTTTGTTCCCTTCCCATAATTTCAACCGACGCTCTCCACGTCCTCCTAGTTTTCTCGGCTTAAGAAGCCACCCAAGCCCTAGGAACCGCGAGGAAGCTTTATGACCTGCAACACACTTTCCAATTCTTTCACTTCTCGAAACCGATCCCATGGATCGTACACCACAACATCGACTGTGGTCAGACCTCGGAGCCTTAGGAGTCCGTCGAGATCTAATACTGTCAACAAGCCATAATCATCCTTTCTCTCGTTCGTCGGCAGCGACCACATCTCGAAGCCTATACGAAGAGTTTGCAGAGCAGGGCAACCGGCCAGAGCTCGAAAGGCTATGACGGCGTTGTTCTCTCCTTTCCATTTGAACGGGCGCTCGCATGCATCTGCGTTGTATATGAAGGAGATGTTTGTGATGAATGAACGTTGCAAGGCACCGATAGTGTCAAAGAATTGAGTCATCCTATCAAGGCCCTTGAATCCGAAGGTCTTGAATCGGTAGTAGAGCGGCATGCTTTCGTTGTAAACAATCTTTGATACCAGGAAAAGGGCTCGCACGGGCACCCAGTTGTTGTAGAGTCGGTGCGGGCACGCTGAACCAGCAGGACAAAGAGTACCCGACTTCCGAGGTTTTTGTTCTTGATCGAAGTGCATTGTGTAGATCGTCTCGCGAATTTCTGGGGGAAGTTCCATGAATGGAAAGACTGGCCGCTTCCCGTTCGTGCAGTCCTCGTTTGATTTTGTAGCATGACATGAGCTACGCTTGAAGAAGTATGCCTCTTCCAACGCAATCAAGGTGTTTGGTGCGACCCGAGCAAGATTGTCGCAATCGCATGAATGCCGCATTATCGGGTGAGCCATAGTAAGGGTTTAGTGTCTTATCAGTGTCCTTTAGTAGGTCGCCTCCAGGGTCATCAGCCTAGAACGGTCAACCAGTCAGTCCATTGTCATTTCGTAAAAACATGTACTCACCAGCGCTGAGGCGTGGATGCACCAACTGCTGTCAAGGATACAGGATTTACTCAGCAAATCATTAACGCGTCGGGCTGAAACATCATCAATGAATGGTCGAGGAGCTTAGATACCTCAAGTTGAGTGGGATGATAACAATGAGAATGGTTTCTCGATGCTGTGACGCAAATCCAGCTTCATGGTAAGGTGTTGCTATTGTTGTCACAGGGTCAGTGTTATGTAATTATAAAGTAATGAAACACTGGGGTGCTACCTCAGTGTGATGAAAATTTGGGAAGTGTTGATTGCACGAAGCGAGCCACAGCGCAGAATCAATGAATCCCTTACAGAATACTGGGAAGATTCATAAAGACTGGGCTCCATTGGGACATTCTCGTAGATGGGGTAAAGCTGTGCCGCCGCCAGTCTTCCTCCCCACAGATATCAGTGAAGTACTTATCTGTGCTGAAGATGGCCTTCAGGACTGCAATAAAATCTAAATCTTCAAGAAAGAAACGAGCCCTCGCCCTCTAGTCTACCGAAGATGTAGTGATGCCCCTTTACATCAGCAAAGACGGAAATGCGATCTATGTCGACCTGTCCCCTCTAATAGATTTAAGACTGGACATCGAAAGCCTAACAAGCACTGTAAAGCAAGTGACATGTGCAACAAGCAGACTGTGCATGGTCAGCTTACGGCTGCTTCTTTACGCCACAATTCGCTAGACAGAATTCAGATAGTCATCCCCCCCGCGCTCTGTTGATGGTTTAGACAGGAAGGAAATCAGCATCATGTTTGAATACTGCCTCAACAGGGCACCGTTGCTCCGTGGGACCTAGCTCCAACTGTTGTAGATAGGTATTGTTCCGGGATAATCTCCTCGAGGAACGTGAATATGGCGCGTACTTCCATAGGCAATAGTACCGCGCCGCCAAAGCTGTTCACGATTCTGCAATATATCACGCTTGGGGTCCACGGTGAGAGCCTGAGTTCCAGCATGAGTGACAGGGGAGAAATCAGTTCTCGGTGACTGTGATAAGGGCTCGGGCGTCGCTACTGTCTGAGAAATGAGTGTCCGTCCGCGAGCTGATGGTATTTCATGCACGGAACTTCGCTCTGTCGAAGGCACAAACAGCAAAGTTGCGACTTCGGCTTCGGCGTCGATCTCGACGGATGCAGTATTCCTTGATAGGGAAAGAGTCTTAAAAAGCTCACTCTCTGTGATCTTGTTGATTCTTCCAAGTCTTGGATGTCTTGGAGGGTGGGCGTAAGCCTTGTAAGCCATAATTGAGAGCTTACGTAGCGATGTACATTGAACCGCAAGCCGACATAATTTCAATGTGTCAATCACGTCGTTGTAGTAGTCTATGCCGAAAGCCAGGCTCGTGATGTAATCGCGCTGGAAGGGGCCTGCACGGTTGATGAAACCGGACATGCTCCTTGAGGTCCAAAATATGAAGTCCTTGGTCCGGAAATACATGGGCATTGCTTCGCTGTATACCGTTTTGGAGGCCAAAATAACCTCTCCAACAGGAATGTTCGCATTGAAGATATTGTTGGGACACAGGTTCCCCGCTGGACACCACTCGGTGCTGTAGATCTTGATGGGTGGTTGGTTGAAATGGTATGCATAGACCATTGTACGCAATTCTATAGGGAGCTGCATAAACGGAAAGCTGCCGGAGCGCTGAAACTGTGATGCAAAGGTCTCCAATGTCTCATCGAGAATGATGTTTGCGCGGCGCCAGTCGATTCTTTTACAGTTGCATGCGCTGCGCTGAACAACGAGATTGATTGGAGCCATCTGAGCAGCCTAGGTATCAGCTGGTACTAGACCCTCTTTGAGACCTGAGGGTCCAAGCCAAATACCTAAAATTGAGTTCTAATGCTGAAGGGCTATCGCGTTAGGAAAGGACCACCCGAGCCATCAGCAAAGCAACGAGAACAGATATTGGTAGCAAAGCAATCAGAACAGATATCTGTAGCAGAGCTCGGAGCAATGCGCATCAGTCAGGCCCAGCTTGAGGATTCAAAGCAGATCAAGCAAGTGAAGAGCGACTAAAATGACAAGCTGAGCTTGTCGATCTAGCAGAGATGTAGCAAAGCAGAGTAAATAACAGTGTGTTACCTGGACCCACTAGCACGGCAGGAAACTTGTTGAAAACCACTTGCCCCTTAGAAATACCAATATCAATCGCGTTCATTCCACATGTTAAATTACTAGTAGCATCGATTGAATAGACGGAGGTGACCAACACCAACAGAAGTGAATTGGGACGCTAGACACGTGACCTTTTCTGGCTTAGCGCGTCGCGACCGGAAAGGCTTCAATCTGGAAACCCACTGGGAAACAGGTTCAATCACCACAACTTCTCGCAAACTCATTATTCATCCACCACCCACGAGCCCCCACCACCTCTATCAACCACCCTCCAACAATGTCCTTCCTCCTCCGCCGCCCCCCTCCCTTCCCCGCCCTCACTCATCTCACCCCCAAATCCCTCCCCCCCTTCGCCAACCACCTCCTCCCCCGAACCTTCTCAACCTCCCCCCCACGCCCCATAGCCAAGATGACCATCGTCGGCCGCCTAGCTGCAGAGCCCGAACTCGTGCCCACAGCCTCCGGCAACGACATGGTCCGCTACGCGCTGGGGACGAGCCACGGACCGAGAGACAACCGCCAGACGAGCTGGTGGAAGGTGGCCTCTTTCGCGCCGGAGGGGGTGGTACGGGATTTGATTATGGGGTTGGGGAAAGGGTGAGTCTTGCCCGAAACTGTTGATTTGGAGCGGGGTGGGAGGGAGAAAAGCTGAGGTGGGATTGGAGACAAGGTGAAGGTCTGGCTGACTTTGGATGTGAGTGATAGGTCATTGATCTACATCGAAGGGGATGCCTCAATGCGGAAATTCCAAAAGGCAGACGAAGCGGAGCAGCAATCGTTGAGCATCGTCCAGCGTTTGTCGCCCAACCTCTCCTCCCTTCCCGCCGATTTCTGACGCAATCACAGGAAGTTTCGAGATCCTAGACAGGCGGCCGCATTCGAGCGACGAGTCTACACCTGCGACCGAGGGGGAAGACTTTCCTCGTGCGCACGAAAGCGACAGGTATACTCGTGGGAACGAGAGCGAGACGCTTCGTGAGGCGATTGATCGACGGAGGTGAGGGTCTGGGGACGTAGGGAGTATGATTATTTATATTGAGAGACACATAGTATCTTCACTCTTGTGTACTCTTGCTTGATGAGACAACCGGCGAGCCTGGGCGAAGTTGTACCATATTCAAGATGGCGAAGGGTTGTCAATGTTAGATAATTTGAGACCTCTGCAGCGTAGCTATTCACGGCACAACGCATTTGCAAAACGTTATTTACATTATCTTGAGCCATGTTCCCATGTTGCTCTCTACATTTCTCGTGTATTGGCTAGCAATCATCACATCTCCGCCCGCACAACTGCGCCAACAGCCAAACCTATATTCTGGAAGAAGACCCCGTTCAAGACGGCCTCCCCTTCCTCGACCGCCCATTCCCCAGCATCCATCAGCCGTATTTTCCACGTCTCGCGCTCGTGCTGCTCCAGCTCTTCCCACTTCTTGTGAGTTTCGCTAATGACAGTGTCCGCATCGCGAACATCCGCCGAAAGCGCTTTACTGGCTTCATCGTGGCGAACGATAATACCAGATGCCGAGTCCTGTGACGCCGCGGTTCCGGAATGCGACGAAGTCCGGCGAGAAAGCAAGTCCCGTAAACCGAGCTTCTCTTGCGCCGATGTGACGCCCTTTCTCGCTCGATCAGCCGCATGTGCTACTCTCTGCTGCGCGTGCTCGGCGGCCTCCTTCGTTCCATCAACTGCGCGTTCCGCACCCTCCTCGATTTTCTCGTGCTGTTGCTTGAGACCCTCCATGCCCTCCCAGACTTTGCCCTTGGCCCCATCGGATGCAGTCTCAGCACCCGATGCTGCAGCTTTTCCGGATTGCTTGATCGTTTCTTGCACACTGTCTTTAATCTCCGGAGCCCGAGATTTCAATTCTTCCAAAGGCTTAGTCTCTGGACCGGGACTTTCCACAACCTCGGGATTCTTTGTTGCGTCTTTGACACTGTTTTTAATGTCGCCAATCTGGCTTTTGATTCCCTTCATTGGCCTCATCTCTACACCAGGCACGCTCAGTTTGTCCATAACATCCTCGAACATGTATGGCCTCGCAATCCACCCATGCACTCTATCACCCAGCCACCCTTTGGCTCCCAGATACTCAGGCGTGCCGCCCCTGACCTCGGTGAAAGCCTGCAGGAAGAAGGCGCCGATGGCAATCACAATGGCACTGATCAGCACTGAAAAGGCCGTTTGCGTGGCTTCGCTGCGGCCTGGCTTAGTAAGGACATATCGACCTGGTCGTTGCTTGGCTGTAGGCAGCGGGTACGGTGTCAAAGGTAGGGTCTGCACGACGACTGTTGAGGCGATGGAAGTGGAGGCTAGCTTCAGATATTGCGGTGGTGCGGTTGAAAGCTCTGAAGGTAGGTGGAAGGTGGACAAGGTGAGAGAAGTGACTTGGAGTTCGTGGACGTTGCGAACAAAAGCAAAAGTACGTAATTTGAGCGATAGGAAGGGAGGATTGGATGGATGGTCGAGAGTAAGTATCGAGATCGAATTATCCTGTCCAGCGACAGCGATGACGGTCTGAGAGTTGTCGGAAGGGTTCGAAGGTAGGAGCAGGGAGACTGAGAGAGCTGTAGCAGATTGGACGGATCGATTAAGGCGCTTCCGGAGGATGATGTGGCCCAGCGAGGATAGTGAAGGGATTTGAAGGAGCAGCAAGTCTGCACCGGACCGGTTGGGCTTGTTCTGAAGTAGAAGAAGAAGATTCTGTGTGAGGAAGCGCAGAGACCGGAATTTTGGTCTGGCATTGGTTGAGGCGAAAGTGTCGGGATGTGGTGTACCGTACACGAAGATAGGTTCCGAGTCTTTCGTGTCCATTGGCGATATTTCGACGATATAGAGTTCATAATCGGTGCAGTATGCAAGGTGATAGCGTGAACTTTGGGCTTCGATTATATCAACGTCTGCCGCCTCCTCTCCTTTCCTCAGCCGTATTCTGCGAACCACGTCTTCGGCAGAGGGACTTTTCTTTCCAGCATCGAAAGCAATGATCTCACCCTCAGGTGCAAGGCCCGTCGCAATTGCCCCAAGCCTAGCATCCTTCCCTTGCTTCGGTCGTGACAATCTCAGTGTCCTCTGATATGTCTCTTTCTTTGTGGCCGTGCTAGGTGTGAATAGTGAGGCTTGGCCCAAAGCTTTTGTCGCATGCTTCGATTCTAACGCCCGTTGTTTCAGTGACTCGGCGGCACCAGGGACAACCTTCTTTCTCGGGGGATAGCGCAACTCAAAAGAGCGGAGGTGTTCGTTTCTGCCGGCATTCTGGGCTTCGGTAGATGAGTTGATCCCTGCTAATGCGATGCCCGAGGCTTCTGTCGACCGCCCTATGGCCAAAGAAGTGACTGAGTCTTCCTCTGACGAGAGCCTTACGTCGACGATTTTGGAGATGGTTTGCTTGCGAGTGGTGTCGATGAGCGTCTTGAAGTTGCTGGTTAGTGTAATCTTGTGTGCAATGGGCCCAGCGCTTACTATTTCATTGCGCACACCAGACTTTGACTGACCACCCCCTCCTCCCACCAGGAGAAGACCGTTGCTATATGGATCGAAATCGGCCGCATATAGTGGATAGCCTAGGGTAACTGTTGCAGTAGCTATTGGGGGCACCATTATGCAAGCTCGAGGAGTATGAATATACAAATTACCCGAACGACAGAGGGGTATCGGGGAAGTAAGAACAAGAGCTTACACAAACATTATGTATAGAGAAGGAAGACCTGCTTCAATGAGAACAAAGCAAAAATTGGGCCATCTCAACTCTGGGCCAACGAGTCATTAAACCGCATCCGAAATTTTGACCCTAGGTTTAGGGTTGAAGAGTACTCCAGATCCCTCGTGTCAGGAAACACGTGACTCTGCTCTCGTTCAGCATCGGACGATGTTATCATGGCCTAGTCATGGCGACAGAAGAAACTGTCTGCTTCTATCAACTAGGATGGTTGAGAAAAACGACAGCGCCCGCGAGGCTTAATGCAATGGCCTTTCACGCTCAGTAATATTACATCTTATTTCGAAGCTAAGAACCGCGCATTTCTAAGCATGCCATCTCGCTGGGCAAGCCAGACCATCGTTATCGTACAATCGTCAACTCATAAGTCGTAGTAAATGCGGCATTTACCCAGCTATGCGCTAAGCCAACATCCTCCGGGCCACTGTAAATTGACAAGGAAGCGATGCGCGAACACCGGGCTTTAGCAATTCAGCTTGGACCTTTTCGCAGAGATCCCGGACATCCCCCTCTTTCCAGTGCAGTTGCTTGGTCAGAGGCCGTAGAGACATGGCCTCCAATCCCTCCAGAGTCAAGATTAGAGCCATTTTCCCTGATATCTGCTTCCGCGGGTCGTCAGACCACGTACCAAGAGGCACGTCAAGTACCCTCGACCTAGCCACGCTAAGACCAGAAGATTCTATTATAGCCTTCTTCAGATGGCCCAGGCCAATGGGTGTCCCAGCTTTTTCGGCCGCGGATTGACATGCCCCATTGAAGATGCTGAGGTAGGAATCCGGCGAGGAATTCGGATCGTTGATGAGCCCAAAGTCCGAGACCTCGAGCGATCCACCCGGCCTCAGGTGCTTGAAAGCTTCAGCATATATCGCACTCCAGTTGGAGAAAGCGCCACTGAGTCCCCGAATGTGGATGAAGTCGAACGGTTTGCTGTAGGTCCACTCCTCTCGCGCATCGTCGACCTCGAAGAACACATTGGGCGGGACCTCCGTGGGTTGGAACGGCGTGATGTCTGTGGCAATGATCTCAGCATCAGGAAATCGTTCGGCGATGGCAGTGGCCCAGTCCCCCGTGCCCGTGCCGATCTCGAGGATCCTAGTCACACTGGCAGGAACACGGGTCATGCACAATTGGCCGTCGAGAACCTGTAGGAAAGCTTGGTGGGTGATGGCAAGGCGGGTCTGCTCGGCTTCGTCGTTGGGCATGTAGTAGTCATCGCTACAGTAAGATCTGCCGTGTTCGATGCGTTGCTGCTCCAGAAAGCTGCCGGTCAATGATTCGGTAGAAGCCCTGCTGTGGTCAGACAATCACGCTCAAAGTTGCAAACCAGAGAGCTAGCCACCCACTGTGATCTGTCTGACGGGACCCCCGAGCCGGAATTCTCCCCAGCGATGCCCTCTCTTTCTGGCTCCTTGCCGGTATTGTGCCCTGCCCCTTCCTGTTCGTCTACCTCAATTGTCTGGTCCATTCAGGGCCAATCTTCGAAAAGTGAAATGATGGGTTAGAATCGTAGAAAGTAATACAAGACCATAAATTCAGACCGACAAGGGGGACCAAAGGAAACAAAAGAAGGCAACTAAGTGAAAAGTGAATGCAGGTCTCAGAGACAGTGAGCGTCTGGCCAACTGAGTCCCTATTAGTACTGAATGACAATTGCCCTGCCAACTCGCTTGAGGACAGGAGGAGATGCGGCCCAAAAAGAGAGAATAGGCAGGAGCAAATCATAGCGCAAGCATTGGGATGACACACGATAGACTGAGGTATAGGGTAACGCTTAATGAAGGCCGCGGATATGGCATTTTTCTTCTATTTCCAGACCAAAGGAACGATTGTAATCATGCATGTATGTAAGTGGCAGAGCAATTGGGACCTGCAGTAGCAGACAGTAGTTCCGCTGTAGTATCGGTCTCACTAAAGTAAGGTACTTCCTTTCGTACAGCTCGAACCGAGGGAACCCTTAGGCGAACCTGCACGATTACCTCATCCTCACGATCTATCAGGAGTACACAGAGTACGATGTCTGTGGGTATGGAAGTCTCGCTCAAGCAACGATTGCAGCGATCTATACTACCATATCATTCGGATATCAAGACTGCTTCGACCCAAGGGACAACCGCCCCAATTGGGTAATAGCCTTCAGCCAACAAGCGCGCTCCGGCAGCCATCTCGTCAGAGATTCGTTTCAGGCTACTGCGAAACAACGTCGATTGCGTTGGCAAATTCCAGCTGCCCGACCCTCGGGACTAAATCCGCAGGAATGGAACTCGCTGATACCGCTAACCGCTCCGTTGGCGCTCCATCTCCACCAACCGCTTCTATAGCTCGGAGACCCAAACGGGAGCCTACTGATCCACCATGCTTTCTGCAGCTGATGCTCGGAAATGCCCAAATCGATAGGCTCGCGAGTCGCAACTTAGCTGCTAACCCTGGACAGCCACGTGCAGCATCCATTCGTTTCATCCCTCGGCATATCTGGGAATCCGCTCAGTCGGTTTCCTGCTGCGTGAACCCTGGCAACTCCCCCTGGACATCAGCCCATGTCTTTTGCCCCTCGACAATGCTTTTGATGGCATTGCAGATTTTGTCCTCGTCCGATCGTACCTGTTTGGTGCTATCCCGGTCTCGGAGGGTGTATGTGTTGTCCTTGACCGACTGAAAGTCAACGGTGATACCCAGGGGCGTACCGAGCTCATCATTCCTCGAATACCGCTTGCCTATCGATGCAGAAGAGTCATCAACTCGGTTGGAGATCCCTAGTTGCCGCAACTTCTGACGCATGCGTTGTACCAACGGCTTGAAATCCGAATGGCTGGAAAGCGGTACCAAAAGAACCTTAGTCGGAGCGATCGGCGGTGGGAACGACAGCACCTGGAACCGTTAGCCAGGAAAGACATGCAGGAGAGCGGAAGCGGCTTACGCCACGCTCCTCACTGCCCTCGCGCGACCAGTAGACATGCTCCATCAGACTGTACAGTATCCTGCCAATTCCAAAAGCCGGCTCGATCACATTAGGGGTGTATTCACGTATGTGCTCAATTCTCGTGCGTTTCTCAATCTGAAGCAGGTCCTTGTCGATTTCGACTTTGCCGTTGCCAATGCCGGGAACATCAATCTCGATCTTGCCCTTTTCCCGTAGATCAAGCGACAATTTCTCTCGCAGCTCTTGACTCAGACTCTCCACAGCTGCTTCAACAGCTTTGCCGTCTTTCTTGAATCTTGGGCCAAACTTCTTCTTGTCGATCTCGGTCTGCCATTCTTCTACCTTCAATGGTTCCCTTCTCGTTTCGCGCACACAGAGCGGAGCACCCGTCTTCTTTGAGTGGACTGAGAGATCGAAAGCACTTCGGTCAGCGCAGCCGACGCACTCGATCCAGCCATAGCTCGTCAGGAGCTCCGCATCCCAGCAGTCGGTAGCATAATGAGCCATCTCGTTCGCCATATGCTGTCGAAAGCGCATTTTCTTCTTGTCAATACCCAACCGCGTCAGAAAAGTATGTATTCTGGCCATAAAGTATCCTAGTGTCTCGCTATCCACCAGACCTGATGCAACTGCTTCTCCAATGGGCATTTGTCTCACCTCCGTACGGCCTTCCAGTTGCACTTTTCGGTCCAGTAGTACAAGCTCGATATCCTTGACTTCGTGAAAGCGGGGATGCTTTTTGCCGCCTTCCGGATCCACATAATGCTCAATTTCAGCCATCAGAAATTCTCGCACTCGCAATAAACCGGCTCGTGGCGAGATCTCATTACGAAATGCTTTGCCAATGCACGCGGATGCAAATGGCATTGCTTGATTATTGAACTCAAGCAGCTTCTGGAAAGTAAGGAACTGACCCTGAGCAGTCTCTGGCCGAAGGTACCCTGGCAAATTGCTGCTTGGACCAATAGATGTTTGAAACATCAAATTGAATGCCACCGGTGGCAGGAGGTCGCCGCCTGTGGCTGGGTTTTTTATACTGTATTTGGTCATGAGCAGACCCAGCTCGTCGCCGCTATAATTGTCGATCTTTGCAAGTATCTCCTCGTATTCCTGTACCAACGAGTCCTCGAGCTTTACAGCTTCAGCGCCTTTGATTTTCTTCTTGCGCTTTGCTTCCTTCTCCTCGTCCACCACCACTTTCTGACCTCTGGCCTCTTTATCGCCTTTCAATCGTAACTCCAGGACCTCCTCGACCAGATGATCTGCTCTGTAAATCTCTCCAGTCTTAGGATCTTTGCACATCCAGTCTGCAAACTTGTCGACATGGCCGCTAGTCTTTAGTACTTCATGAGGTGTCAACATCGTACAGTCGACCTCGAGCATGTCTTCTTCCAAGACGAAGTGCTTCCGCCATGTTTCAATGATATTCGCTTGTAATGCGCAGCCGGGAGGTCCATAATCGTACAGTCCAGAGACGCCATTGTAGACTTCGAACGCTGGAGTGTAGAACAAGCGCCGACGAAGTAGGGAGTCCAACGTCGTACGATCTAAGGATTGGCCGGTCAAGGTGGTAGTGGTAGCCATTGTAGGGTCACGCTTTGGCAACTGGAATTTGCAGTTGAAGGCTGTCGTAGCGAATGTTCGCTGTCTGGTAGCATAGGAAGCGCGCTGGAGGTAAGGGATTGAGTAGCGCCAGAGTCGATACAAACGGCGCATATACGTCGAAAGATTGACATATAATTGACGTCGAGATTGTTCATGGCCTTCAAGAATGCCCGCAGGAAACCCAAAAATACTAGCCGAGGTTAGACCGAGGCCCTATTTCTGATTGGTTCATTGAAACACATTCTCGAAGCTGCGGAAAAAGAACAATGCCTGCAAATTGCTTGAAAATTATTTTCTATGTGTAACGGAAAGGCTCGAGGCTTGTCATCTGAAGGTCCATGGCGTCCAAGAAGTTCAAGCTCTCGCCAAAAGCCTCTCTACCATTCAAAACTGGCAACAAACAGAAGCGCGAGAATCTACATATTAACCGAAAGAAAGCGCAAGACAATATTCAGCGGGATCTTCGTTTCAGGCGAAGAAGAGAAGAAGACAAAAACCCTAGACTACGAGAGGAGCGCGCAAAGCAAAATGTGCCATTGACACTGGAGAGGAAGCGGGTCTGGGATGAGGTTGATAGAGACACTGGGGATGGGCTGGGAACAAGTGTAGATGTTGAACGGTTAAAGCGTCAAAAGCTGGAGGATGAGGCGACCGATGCGGCAGAAGTCGAGAAGGACGTCCTTGGATCCGAGGAAGATGGTCAAGATGACAGAGACAGCATGATCGATACAGCAAGCGATACCTCCACAGAGGAAGCTAGAATCTCATCTCCCAAACCTTCGCGTGCAAAAACGGCGACAGAAAGAGCTACCTCTCCCACAAGATCAACCACAAGCACCAACCTCGACCTCACTCCTGAAGCTCTCGCCTCCCGATTCCCGACTCTCTTCTCTCCGCCCTCAGCTGCTCCCAAGATCCTCGTTACTACCTCCTTGAATTCCACACTCCACCACGAAGCCAAGTTACTCACGACCCTATTCCCACACAGCTCCTACGTCCCTCGTTCTGCGCATTACTATGGCCATAAGTATTCCGTTCGTGAGATCGCCTCCTTCGCCTCGAACCGAGAGTACACTGCCCTGCTAGTACTGAAGGAAGACCAAAAGAAACCAACAGGACTGACGTTTGTACATCTGCCCCACGGGCCTAGTTTTACTTTCAGCATTAGCAACTGGGTCGAAGGGAAAAAGCTGCCAGGCCATGGTAATCCCACCGACCATATCCCAGAGCTTATCCTCAACAACTTCCGTACGCCTTTAGGGCTCTTGACAGCGCATATGTTCCGCACGATGTTCCCACCTCAACCTGAGTTGCAAGGTCGACAAGTCATTACTTTACACAACCAGCGAGACTACATATTCGTGAGGCGGCATCGATATGCATTTCGCGAAAAGCGGGAAACGGAGAAGAATGTGGTGGGGCCAGATGGGAAAGAGGTGGAAGGTGTGAAGGGCATAAGAGCGGGCTTGCAAGAACTGGGGCCAAGATTTACGTTGAAGCTCAGAAGGATCGACAGGGGCATACAAAGGGGCAGCGGCCAAGAATGGGAATGGAAAGGAGGAATGGAGAAGGTTAGGACGAAGTTCCAGCTCTGATACGACATAGACACCGGCGATTGCGATCATTGCATGCTTCTAGCTTGCCGAAACCTCACAATGTGGGCATCGACTTTATATTCTCATCCTACCCTTCGGTGGCTGTCTGTGATTGTTCCCTCAGCTCAGATTTGTCCTACAATACAGTGCTGGACTGATGATCCATTTCCAGTTGAGCCTGTCGGGATGGATTAGCGGACGTGTTTTTGCCAGGGTGAAGGCCATGAATCGTAATATGCAAGCGCTTGTTGGGATCTCAAGGACGCAGCAACAAGCAAGATTTTGGAACGGTATCGAGTTAATAGCACATACATCTACATATTAATACGACTATGCTACAATCGGGCACGTCTACGACCAATGTTATCGAATGCAATGGAAGCTGCGAGAGACACAATTGAACGACAAGTTGGAAAGAGCTGAAAAAGGGATTATCATCATTTCGAAGGTTCCCAAGCGCGATTAGCCAGTGCCTCTTTTCTCAAGTGCACACATTGTACTTGCGTCTACTTAACCTATACCGCTTGTTGGTCGACCCTCCACAACCGCCAGGTGAACCGATGTTGTGGCTGCGCCACAAGCATTGACTTCTGCGCTCTGCTTGTTCTTCTGGGCGACCTCTTCTCGAACATGATTAATTGTATCGCTTACATGCCCATGAAAACCGAAAGAGTTCTCGTACCACCCAGCCGCCTGATCTCAGCATAGGCTGCTATGCGGACAGCGGCCATCTGCCACAACGATCTGGTAGAAAACGAGTTCTCCTGCTTCTCCCTGCTTCTGAACGCTCACCGGCTTGACCTTGTGCGTTGATGCGCCATATTGAGATATTGTATTTCGAGCAGTGGTCTAAAAGGGAAACGGATCAGCAGCTCGACAATCAAGGAGAATGGCCGCCAGACAATTTGCACACATCTCGTCGCGAAATCGTTCATCGAACACACAACAGTCGAAGCATTCCACTTTACGTTGACCATAGACAGATCTGTTACTAAGATGGTGCAGCCAACGGCGTGGCAAGTATTTCCTGCAGGATCTCGGGAGCTCTGAGCCCTACATGAGTCGAAGAACGTTCCAAGATTGGGTAATGGAGCGTTCCATGGGTTACTGAAGATGACGTTGAGGGTGCCTCTTCGGCGCACCGTGGGTTGAAAACCGGTGTAGAGAGATGACGACCTTGGCATCGATGTGCGTCGATGCACCAGCATTTACGGCGAGTGTAGAACGTAGGTAACAATACTTGAAGATCGTGACGGGATTCTTTCTGTTGGGATTTCCGTTACAGCAGCCCAATGGCTATTCTCCGCAGTCGACTTCGGAATAAGGAGCATTTCGCCTTCACTGATCGAAACGATCTCTCCCACTTGGCGAGTTCCTGAGCCAGAATTGAGGTGCTTAGCTTGCCTGCAAGTTTTTGACTCCTCAGGGGTAATTTAAGGGAGCTCTGTTCAGGGCAGAGCTTTCTTCCATCTATATAAACGATTTATAGATCGCACCATACATTTCTATTTCCACGCTCGATACCAACGAGGAAGACAGGATCCTTATTTCCCTTTTCTGCGTCCGGGTGACGTTTGAGATGCCCCTGAGCCCGCGCTCCGCAAGATGAGCATCCTTCGAGAACACCATATGTCTTGTCCCGACGGCGGCAACCCTTTAAAAGAGAACGTTGTCTCAAGTCAAGGAGGTCGAGCCGGGGCGAGGGGTTTCAAAGGCGGGTATCAGCGAGTCGTCCGGAAGTCATCGCGTAGCAAGACATGGTACCAATACAGGCCCAAGTCCGTTCGGAAGGCATGTTCTAGGATAGAATGTAAGCAAATCCTAAGCACAACCTCCTCGGTTTCCATTCTGGCTATGATGGTGGTCATACATGCGCATATCCGTCTGAATCTTTGACGCGATGTCCGACTTACACGGCCATCCGAGATTGCCGACAATGTTAAGAACTTCATGTTCCATCCAGTACTGCGGCGTGGTAGGGGCAAGAAGTCGCTTCCTAACATTGTCCAAATTTGGGAGAAAAAATCGCCAGTCGTCGACTCTTCGATAAGCATAGTGACCTGAACTCTCCATTGGGCTGAGTGGGACAGCAATCAGGGCGAGATCTTATGGTGTCGTCGCCGACTTTGTTATCAAGAAAGTCGACGGGCTTATGGAAGGTATCACACAGCCCTCGATCTCGTTAGAGACCTGATAGTCTTTACACCCAGCAGGGCGTACGCTACTCTGAGGATGCACAAGTTTTATACGGTCATGAAGTCAAGAATGCACTTATGTATAGATAAATAAAGAGAAAAAATTGACGGCTCTGCGCAGTCTCATCAACAACGACTGCCTTGCAACAAGAGTTCTGTTCCAATTCTATTTGCTTGTTCGCTGGTGATTATTGGGCTGGCGATTCGTTCCACCGAAGAACTGCAGTAGTCAATTAGGTGAATATGACCAGTGATAGTGCCGGTGACCACGACCCTGATCCTGGGCTGACTACTATCCTGGGGATTGGACTTGCTGTTGTGGCGGCTACAGATATTGGATTTGAAGATGAGCTGCAATCTGGTAGTACTGCAACGGTTATTGTGGTGACTGCCAACAACTTGCCTGTTCTTGGCATCAAGTCCTTAGTAGAATGTGTTCCCGGTCCAGACTTCGTACAGCTCATCTTGTGGACAGTCTTGACATGGTTACGGAGATTTCCGGTGCTGATCCAGTTTCGCTGATATATTATTAATGTGTTGCAGGTGTTGGACCCATGGCTGCGGTGATGACTGTGTACCATAAGCTCATTCACTTCGGAGGTGAGTTCAGGTCATGTAAGAGATTCGGGCGTCCTACCCCCGGGAGCTGTCTCTTTCACAATGAGGTTTCTATATGAAGCAGCTGCATAGACTCAGGAGCTGCGTGAAGAACAAAGGGGTCTGGGGGTCAGGCTAGATTCACTAATTACGCTGGGAGACTGATACAGACGACTGAGCTTGGCCAGACATGGGCATAGCGTGCCACATACTCGACTCTACGTCGGTAGGAAGAGACAGTGTGATGATAATGAGCCGTGATAGGTTTGGAAAGGGGTTGGAGTGTACAAGGGGGTTCTTTAGAGGGCAACTTGTGGATTGATATGAGAAGGTTTGTTGACCTTGAAGGTTCAAATAAGCCTTATACATGCTCTATGGCGGAGCTCTAACGCGTACGGATCAAGGGAAGAGGTAATTAGAAGAAGAGAAGATCTCTGTCCGTGATCTGGTTGGCGACACTGATAATAGATTTGGTCTCTCTTGATACGAAAGATATGGTTGCCGACTTTTTAGGGCAGACGGAGCTCCACCCATCTCGTACGGAGCACCGAACTGCGTGGTCGGGCCACTTGCAGTTGCCACACGCACCGGTCTAGTGGCCCGCGGGCTTTCGGCACTCCAGGAAGGATCTCCCATCGCGAGCATCTCAGCGTCGAAAGCACGTTTGTCGCACGAAGCGAGGGGTGGAAGTTTGCGCGATTGGATGAGAAGCGCATTGATGTATAATGTTCGATTACCGACGCCGAACAGGTGACGATTTGTCGGCGACCTTCTCCTCATCTTCTATAGTAAGTACTTCCGAGAAGTCTGACCCCGAAAACTCGATCTCTTTCTCCACACCGAAGGTGCCATTTCAACGCTTTGCTGGTCGGGGAATTGGTGCTGGATTTGGCGAGGTAGAATGTGCTTGATCCTTGAGCGATGCTGCCCGTGACGAGCAGAAGCCAATCCGTAAAAGCGTTGTCTGGTTCCTCGTGTTCATCGCTGTGGGTTTGTAAAAGGTGGACTAATTCTGGGACATGCCTTGACAAATACTTAACGTCTTGGGCCTGAAGCCATATAATCCACACGCACAATTATGTCTCTCTACTTACTCATGGTATTGCTTGATCCCACCCCGCCCTTGAATCGACATGAGTGAGCGTTGGACTCACAGATCTTACACGGTCTTGCAAGACAGTCCATGCACGGCTCGCAGGAGCCGTCACGATAATCACCCGTCTCCGTTTCCTCTTCACAAACCGAGCAGAATCCAAGATACCAACGATAGCTAGCCACATAGGCCGTCAATTGTCGACGACAACCTGCACTGGCAGGGCCGAATGTCTTGTCATCTGCTCCTTCGCCGAGGTTATCACGAGATCCATAGACGGGAGCCAGCGAATCTCTTACTCACCGGCACTAGCTGGCATCACTCCCAACGTCTCGAGTGCGCGACTCCCTCGACGAAGCCACATAAGAGTGTGAATGCCTGAGATGTTGGAGGACATAATGCCAAAACGGACAAGCAGTCAGCGTTGCAGTGAATGGTGAAGTTATCGCAGCTTCGCGTCGACTTCTCTCGTCTCCAATTGTGGGCTGCAGCATTTTCCGGACTCGGTATATATTTTGCTCAACCAATTCCACCAGGGCATGATGTATGCAGGATATCGGCTTGATCCAAGTGAACTTCCAGGGGTAGTCCGCCCCATTGTTGTGAAATTTGTTCAAGGAGTGTTGAAGCGTTATATGGCACGCATCGGAATCTGCCTGTCTGTTCTCGAAAAACATCGTACTGTGATTTTTGCTGTATCGTACAGACTAGAAAGCGAGGCTCTAGTTACGGAAAACCTTCTTCTACATCTGTCGTCAACAGGTGAGAGGATTCTCGTGTTCGATTCCATACACCATCTAGATTGTCAGCCGCAGAGTCTTAATCGCCTGACTCTACCAATTCGATTTCGAAGCCGCCCGAGTGACTGTGGACCGACCTAGACTTTATGTGTGCTCCAAGACAGCACTGCTCAACATAAAAAGGGCCGAACTTGTGTGGTGTTACATGCTGATTGTAAAACAACAGGGCAGAGAATTACGTCTCACTCGATCATGAGATGATTGACAAAGAAGGGGAGAATGGTGCGATCGCACAAGACATTGGCTGACAAGTGAGTTCAAGGTAAGCCGGTAAAGTCAGGATCACCACCTTTTGACGACATTGAAACCGCCAACGGATGCTAATTGACTCAAAAACATACAGTTTGATCAAGGTACAAGTGAAATGGAGGTCGCAGATCAACAAATCGCATGATAAGGACGTCCGTTCAAATAGAAAGTTGCCTTGAAAATGGATTGAGAGAAGCATATGAGATGACGTTGATCAGTACTACGATAGCGCATTCTTTTCTACGGAGAGCGGATCCAGGGCAGATATATCGTTCCGCCTCTGCTTGCCATTTGCATTTCAGGCGAGCTTAATGAGGTCGGCCGCCGTGAATAGAATTCTACGCCGCCTATAAGAGTCTACTCCGGTGCGTGATCGGCTCAATGAAGCTGAATGGCAAGGAAAAGAGTAACAACGTACCTTGACAAAGATTTTGGCGGTGAACAGCTCCGACATGCGTAACTTCTGCACAAGAGCCACAGTCTGTACAATTTCTCTGCCGCTGAACAAGTGAGTAACGATATTGGCTCGGAGATCCATTTGCTGTGGGGAGAGATTGTGTGCCGTGGTCGACGACGACAGAGCTTTGGCGATCAATTGCTTCTTAGCGTTTTTATCAGGCAACGGGATGACCACCTGGCTATTGAACCGTGACCAAAAGGGCCCGTCGATCTTCTTGGGGTGATTGGTGGCTTCGATGATGATTATACGCTCCGTGATCGACTCGATATCTGACCAATTTTCGAGTAGATTCCGCCGGCTCTGGTCGTCATATTGATACCTAGGGTCCGCCCTTGTACCCGCATCCAGGAGACGATTGTTAGTAAAGAGCTAACCCTTTGGATCTGGTAAGTTGAACCTTCTCCATGATTTAGCCTGCACGCTGCTTTATAGAGTAAAAGTACTGTCCATTGGATTCTTAGAATCAAAAAAAGAGAACTGAATATTATATAGTAATGCTCCAAGTATTTATCGTGCTGTGCTCAAGTATCTCTCTTTTTGGGGGATTATTGATGAAGTACGTAGGGCTTCCTCTTGTCACAATATAACATCTACAATGTTAAGGCAGCGTTTTAGAAGTGTGCTGGGTGCGTTCAAAAGACTCTAAAAGTACCAAGTCAAGCTCTGCACGGAGTTACCAAGCGTGCGTGATTTGGTGTAGTGCCCACCCTCCTTTTTGTGGCCGAACATGAATTTGGAGTCAAGAGCGAGAAAATTATGGCGAGGTCCGTTCATCCACATGCTGACAGCGTTGATAAAGACGAGAATAAGCGTAGCGCAACTGGCGCTCGACTAGCGAGACGAAAGACTGTGCATCTGACATCAGTGTGTCTGAGTCGGGCTTAGGATCGTGGAGGATAGAGTGCTGGTCCTCGAGGGGTGGGAGAGGCGTGGGACTGTCTGGATTGTCTGCGGACATGCTTCTCCTTGCCTTAATTCCCTTGTATGGCTTGCTGGATGAGGAAGGTCAGGGCCGCAACTGTTTTGCCCAGGCCCATGTTATCAGCGAGCGGCTAGCATCCTATCATGGTTTCGACGGCTCGAGTTAATTCCACAAATTGCACTTGGTCCGGTTGGAGTCGGCGACACCCTTCTAGGTCGAGGAAGGAGTCCTTGAGCTGCCCGTGGGACTCACGGTTGTCAGGCGTGTTGGCGGATTGCATGTTCATCGCACGGATGATCAGCACAAGGCGATACCATGTAGCGGCTCGCCTCTTGTGTTCCTGAGACAAGAATTCCGCAGACCTTTGTTCATCGAAGAATGACCACGAGAATGGTCATCGATGCACCATGTTGCTCGACTTTCCACATTTGATAACATCATTGGAGGAAGACGGCGAAGTGAGATCTCATGGTGAACTAGCCACCGAGCTTGCTACCGCCACGCTCTCCTTTGACAAGATTGCTAGTACCATGGCAAGAATGGATGTTCATATTCTCTGTCAGTGATAGTCTGGGCAATACCACTCATCTATAGTATAGTATGAGGCTCTTGTTGTCAAGCATCAGGTATGATTTCGAACCTCAATCTTGGACAAGAATTTTCCTCACGTCTGCTGGTCATTGTTTCGAGAGACATCATAAGGATGTTCCAGTCGTTTTCGGCTAGTGGATCGACCATGATTAAGACTGTGTGCATCTTCGTATATGCTGTACGTCCCACATCGAATAATGAAAGATCCTGCTAGGTGGAGTCGGTAGTACTGCTGATTCAAAATGCAATTCTTCGCGATCAGACTTATAGTGGCCATCGTTTGTGGCATGGCTTTCGCGATGTCTCTAGACATAGCCTTCGAGTCGAGTGGTCCACTAACGAAGTATTCGTAGAACCACACTACGGGACTCGGGTTCCCATGGCACGACCAATTAGCCGCAGAGTCACGTCGGGACAATATCCTGTCTTAAGAGAGTGGACTCTGAAGCATCTCTTGTGAAAGTTTAGTCCGATTGCAGCCACGGCGTAGACAAAAAGGACCTTCAACGTGTCTATCTCATAGCAGTATCCGATGTAAATGTAAGATAGGGAAGAGCGAAAGCTAAGAAGAACACGCTGGCTCCTGGATTTTCTTCTGAGGGTGACCTTTCTCGCGGAAGCCCGCCAGTTTGGCACTTCACCGTCATGGGCAGGGAATAAGGCAAAGCGAGACTAGTTGATCGATAGCGATCACGGCGGTAGATATAATGCTCAACAAGCATCTTGACTGTGTCGTTCTCGATTTTTCTGAGAATCTTTCGTCGCTTAGTTGAGAATTTGAGCCTCTTGCCTTTTGGACAGGCCCCTGGAGACGGAGGAAACCCCTTGAATTACATGGCTAGATCTAGTGATTATAGCTGGGCTCGAAGAAGGTATGAAGGTGTTGCAGGGCACTTGGAATATAGCTGGAGTGGGAAGTCGAGTAGTACCACAGGGCCCTTCCACGAAAGCGTAGTCCAAGATTTTGAGGTCGGCGGTCAAGGCTCATCCTGAGCCTAGAATGGTTAAGCCGAGGACTTGAGGCATTGCTTTGGTCGCTTGGATCTCTAATCTCTCTTGGATGCTCAGCTGAGCACGCATGGCATAGCTCATGGACTAACGTTTCAAGGACCTCTCGAAGACCTCATTTTGTAATATTGAGATTGGAAACCTCGAAATCTTCATAGGAGTCAATAAGTGATGTAGAAAGTCGGGCTCCGGGGTGGGTAATATAGTTTACGAGCTACATCAAAAGTAGTTGTTGGCCTCATTTAAGATTCTCAAGGTTATCTCCTCGATCTAAACCTCATGCTCAACGTGTTGATGCTGAGACGATTGACCAAGTGCATACGAGCTTTCAAGTCCTGCAAGACGATAGGTATGAGTCGAGATGTTGCCTCCAGCAACGATCCTGGTCTTAGAAGATAATGCGAGGGGAATCTCTGGATAGCTTAGGACTGGCCGATGCGGTACAGGGTCTGGTGCAAGGACTATTTGATTTTAGACACCGAGTCGTGAGAGCGGCTCCGGCCCCTCCTCGTAGACGATGATCTCCACTTCACCTAACGAGATCCCGAGGTGTTCCATCCGATCGCACCGGTTGCTTGAAGCATATCTAGAAGTTTTCCTGATGTCGCATATAGAATTTGGATCCCAGGCTTTACGCTGAAGATCAAGAATTCGGGGATACCTCCCTGTGTCAAGGCGTATATTGCCGCACCCCAGACATTGAACTCACCACAGGCTCAGGCGATTAGTCTGTAAGCAAGAAGCAGACGCTTAATGGCATTGCGACTTATCTCGTAATGAGGTCGATAAATGTCTGGAATGATTGAAGAGCAGCTGTCAATCTTGTGAAGAACAACGTAGGCGCCGATATTATCATCTGGCCCTGACAGATGGAACGGGCTCCACACAAGGACACGAAAAAGAACAAAATAGAACTAGATTGCCGCCAGCAGCGTCTGCAAGGTTACCAGCAGGATTCAAAGCATTTCGCTCTCAAAAGCTGGCCAATCTTGCTCAGAGCGTGGTTAGTCCGATCAGCAGGAGGATCAAAGAGATTGCGACTTGAAGAGATACTGAACGCTTATGTAAATCAAAAGGTGCAGAGCCTCCGAGGAATTTCACGAACACAGCTTCGTGGGTCGAATGTATGACCAGAACATAAGGTTCTGGGGGATTCTCCTTTTCCGTCTGCCTATTATTTTCGATCTCCATGGCATGCCTCCTCCGTCAGATCAAGGACCTCGCCGCTGCTGAGGCCAAACCCGGAAACGAGAAGCTGTGACAAGAAGCATATAAGGGAGACAGTGCTCAGTCACGTACAGATCGACATACTTTCTTCCCAAAACAGGTGAGACGAAATTTGACAGACGGTCGATGTAAGACATCGACCGTTGCTCAAAGACTCAGGTGCGTCATAGATATGGAAAGACGGTTATATATATAGAGTATCGAAGGCTTGTGATGCGTGTATGCGTGATGCGTGTTGAGCAACGTTGGCAAGCATACAACGAAGCGGATGAATAAGTTGCCCGAATTGAGATTGCCGTGATCGTCTAGCTGTGATGCCGTTGCTACAAGAGGACACGTAGTTGAGCATCGAAAAGCGGCGCACAAGGAGGCACGCTCGCTTCTTGTGCCGAAGATGGCATAGCATGAGGTGGTCCTACTCGAGTGGCAGAATAATCTTTAACAGTAGTGGTGGTCGTGGAGGTTCCTCGATCAATGAAGCAACAGACGACTCCGTGCCAACAGCCTTAGATGGGATCGTGGTCAGAGAGGCGTGTGTGATTTTCTAGATCTCCTTGATGCAGATAGTCTGGACACACAAACTGGTGTTATAGTATATGATGTGCATCAGAAGTATAAAGCGAATAGAATGTGACAGGACTCTATGTATGATGAAGGTGTAGAGGTTGGTAGACGTGGGCGGTGCGGTTGCTTGAAAGGATAGGAGCTCGTAATAGAGAAGGTTGAGAGTGTACGAGAGGGGAGGCTCCTTAAGTAGTCTGTTTAGTCAGTAGAAACATTCATGGTATCGATGAACCAGGGAGTGCTACCGAGTTCATCATATGATGTGCAGATGAATGATGTTAGTGGACTCCGCTCGCTGGCTTCACAAGACCGAAGTGAGAGATGGTGACATACATCAGATCTCCAAACAAATTAGAAATTGGGGATGGCCCAGGAGAGTTCCAGCTTCGGGACCAAGAAAAAGACTAATGGTCTAGGCTTAGCTAGGGCGGACGTTGTCGTGGTGTTCAATTGATCAACGCATCGTCCCCACAAGACCGTCACACTCGCTGCATTCGCCGAATAAACCTTCCCGGCAGATGGACCTTGAGTTATCTTCTTGACGTCCGACTTCTCTGACTCGTTGGTCGATTTGCTGCTGTCAAACCCGAGCTTAAGTCAATCCCATACCATTTTAGCAAATGCACCATGGGGGGTGACCCTATTTGTAAGTGATAGGGCTCGCGATGCAGTTGAGCAGTAAGTAATTGAATATCTTGACAGACATGCTGATGAAATGGTCATAGACAACAGGTAAACAAGCAGTGGCCGTTTACTAGACAGGCGAAGTGCGAATTCGTACAAGTGACATAGTTGAGCGATCCAGAGGAAGCAGAAGAGAAGGCTTCCAAGAGGGTCACGAGAACATGTACGACCATCGGTGCCCGGGCATGGGGCGTTGAAGGCGACAACAAGCTCCGAAGAGCTTGTCTATGTGCTCAATGTAGAGTCACTATGTACCCTTTCGATCTGGGAACAAGGCAATAATGTTGTACCAAGTCCCGAAATGAATCATACAGAGGGAGAAAGCTGAGAGAGAGGTTCGGGAAGCTACCATTTTTGAGACCACTGCCTGAGTAATCTGGCATAAATGTTTTAATGGATGGTTGATGTACAATCCCCGCTTGTTGAGTTTTAATTTTGAAGGAACAGTGACTATATACGGAATACTAATATCACCAAAACAGGTGGACTCGTAAAGCACTGGTAAGGAGGTCGCCGTTCTTGAAAATCAGCGCGGCAAGATGCAGTAACTGTCGGCACCATATACCTCAGCCAATGTAGCATAATGCCACTTCCCTTCCCCTTGGTATAAACAATCCAGTCAATGCCTTGTTGGCCGCTGTCCAGCAGACTCAACTGCTTAGACACGGCCATTCTCTGTTGACTGGTCGAACTCGGTGCGGTTCCCCTGATCCGAGCGGCATTCCTCGGCAACGGGTACTTGCATGCTCGGGCGAGAGTACAACGAGCTGACTCCGTGCGAGGGACGAGCGAAGCGGCTTAGTGCCCGAGTGGAGCTGTAGGGTCCGCTGATGTAAGTTAGTGTGAGAAAGCGAGCGAATCGTGGAGATTTTCGTTCGGAAGGGCAAGGCTTCGCGGTTGCCGGAGGTGCAGGCTTCTCGGATATGGGGTCAAGAGGAACGGAGGGCCGCCGTTCTTGACTTGGGGAAGCGGTGAAGGAGGAGCGTGTGATGGACTCAATTCTGTTGTGACAAGAATTTGTTAGCTGAGAATCTCCAATGATTTCCTTGAATGGGAAGCGGTACCTTGAGGTTGAACAGCTGTCTCGGGAGAACTTCCGCATGAAGAAGGTGTGAGCCCGACTGCTATATGACTCGCTCTGGCTGTTCGGTCGCTGGCCGCCCACCTGCTGCGTTGGACGCCCCAAACTAGGAAAGATTCTTCCGAAGCCCACTGCAAGCAGCCAATTCCGGTACATCTTCTTCATATCATGTCCCAGCCCAAAGAAAACGAAGACGGTAAAGCCCACAGCAAGCTGGATCCAGCGGTCGAAAGTCACTCCTCCAAGCGTTGGAATCAAAATGACGTCCCACCATCCAGGCCCGTGTACTCGGCTCCAGCTGTATGGCACGAGTGGAAAGATAGTATTCTCGTAAAGAACGTAGAATTGGACGGGAAGGCCTAGCACGATCAGGGTGAGGGACATGAAGAAGAGGCGTAAAAAGCGGGACTTTGTGAGCCCGGAGCTGGAAGCGCTAAGAATGACGGCGAACTCCTTCCGATATTTGCGCATGCGGATTACTACAATGACTCAAGAGAAAGTTAGCAGGCGCCCTTCGTAGTAGTGAAGGTGTAGCTTACTGCTGTAATAAACCGCGACCACACTGAAGAATGGAGACCAGATCTCGATCAAGACGATACTAGGCCAGCTGTTGTCGAAGCCTGGCACGCAGCCTGATATGCCGAAAATGTAGTAACGGACATTCTGCACAACGTAGTGGGCGATGATCATGTATACTGGTGCTCCGAAGCACAACAAGGCTTCGATCGCGTACTGTCGTCTCCGCTGCGCTGGGCTCGGTTGCAGGACTGTTCGACTCGTATCTAGAACTCGGGCCAGGTTACGCATAATACACACCAGAGACGTAGGGATGCCTATGGTGGCGGCGACCTGGAGCTTGACCTCCAAATCGCAGAGACCATAGCCTCGCCACCAGCTGTCAAGATCATCATTTGGCCAGATGAGAGCATTGATGAAGTAGAAGATATCGACGACAACGATCCAGAAGACCAGGCTGGACGCTGGCAAGTTGCGATGCTTAATGTGCCAGATGAAGGGGGCGATGCTGAGGAGGATTGTTAGGAGCGTAAGCAAGGGAAACACCACGCCCTCAATGGAAGGACCAGTCTTCGAGCTTGCCATATTGATGCAAAGTCAGGGCAGCACCACGGTGCAGTTCTCTACTGATCTTTTGGAGGCGAAGGTGCAATAGGAGGGAGCAGACCAGCTGTGATGCTCTCTAATCGATATCACGCAATTGAATGGATTAGGATTCCAGGAGGAAAACAACGAGCTTTGTCTCGACAGCTAATGCACGTGGCCGTATGAGAAGGCGAATGAAGTCAGACTCTTCTGGTGTCAGCAAGCTCAGGGGTGCAAAGATTGACAAGGTAGCACAACGGTTACAAGCAGAAGATGGCGAGAACACAGCCGTAGATTCTTCGGACTTCGGTAATGTAGACAGCCATGTATGTTGCTAGATCTCAATAGGCGGATAGAAAAGGAGCGATATGGCAATAGCAATGCAAGGATTGCTCCACCGCTCAACAGCGCATGGCCAATTGACCCCGTAATAAAGCAAAATCTTATTGACAGATCAGACATCACGCTGCGACGAAACGAGGAAGCTGTAGTGAACCTATTGAGGAGTATCGGATTTTTTGAATAAAGGATGGTCGAGGTTCCCTTTTTGGGTATCAATAGGCAAGACATAGAAACGACCAAGTCATCACGTGCAGCGAAGACCAGAGGCAAAAGATTACTCTCTCGCTCTGAAAATTCACCTAAGTATGAGATATGCCTACCGTAAGATCGACTAACGGAGAGAAGCCGACTTGCAGCGGTTCAATTACCTGGAACAACAGCGCTACGGACCCGTTGGGCGCGTAAACATGCAGCCTACATCGCGTGCCCGGGCCCCTCCCGCTCTCGCATCGTAGTAGTACCACGGACAGCTACAGCTTCTCTCCTGTAGGCTAATGGCCTAAGCGTGGGAGATATGGAGTAAGGATAAGAGGGAGTGGTGAACCTTTCCAGTCGAACTGATCTCTCTCTACCTTAGCCTGATTTCGCGTCTCGCGTTATTGATCGAACGGCCCGATTTGCCGGCGCCAAGCCCTCTACTCAAGCGGAAGCTATAACACGTCATGCGCGAAAAAGGAAGTCGTGTGCTCGAGATTTCTGAGAAAGATTTCGATCACTTCATCTCGGCACCGCGGTCAATGTCACCCAACATGCCCTCCAACACGGTACTGATGTCGATCCGTGGCCGACATCACGATCCTTGAGAAAAGACTTGGTGCTCCCACTGTTAAACGATCTTGACCTCAGACTATCTACCATGATGGCAGTCAAAGAAGATATCAAACCACCGAACAGCGCCAATGGCACGACCGCAAAGTCAACAGGCAGGACTAGCATGTCTCCCTTGCGGCACCGTCCTCTCGGTCGATCCTCGGCCTTCGCGGCAGACCTTGCCAGCCCTCGACGAAGCTCAAACATATCAGAATCCGTTGACGATGCAAGACAATCCTTTCTCTCATCCACAGATGACTTACTATTCCCAAGAATTCAGAATGGAGGACCGGAAAGACACCAGGAGCCCTCCCACTGGCATTCGGCGCCGCTTGCCATGGCCTTGTTGCCCGCTCTGGGAGGGCTGTTGTTCCAAAACGGAAGCGCCGTAGTCACCGACTTGACATTACTAGGCTTGGCCGCTGTTCTGCTCAACTGGTCTATCCGGCTGCCATGGTGTGTCTTTCCCCACAGGCTTCGACATAAATGAGAGCACTAACCGTCTCTAGGGACTGGTACCGCTCTTCCCAATCAATCAGCCCGCTCTCAGGCTCCTCTACCCCCCCTCACCCCCCTCACCCCCGTCGTCCCTCAAACACCATCCTCGAGGACGAAGGATCACCCAACGAATTCCCCACCCCACCCGAACTCCAACCCCCCCTCCCAGACGAACTCCAAGACCCCAAACCCCTCTCCACCAAGCATCGCTCCGCCGCCTCGGAGCTGCGCATCCACGAGTTCCTCGCCCTGACAGCCTGCTTCCTCTCCCCCGCCCTCGGCGCCTTCCTCCTGCACCACATCCGCTCCCAGCTCTCCCGCCCCTCAGAGGGCCTCGTCTCAAACTACAACCTGACCATCTTCCTCCTCGCCTCCGAACTGCGCCCCCTGATCCACCTCGTCAAGATGGTCCAAGCCCGCACCCTCTTCCTGCAACGCCACCTCCACCCCTCCGACCTCAACACCGTCTCCCCAACCTCCATCCATGCACTCACCACCCGCCTCGACGAGCTAGAAACCTACATCGCCTCCTCCGCCCCCAAAAGCAACGGCGGCCCCCACCCTCCCCCACCGCCAAACCCGCAAGATCTCCTCGCCACAGTCCGCAAATCCCTCTCCCCAGACATCGAAGCCCTCAACCGCGCCGTGCGCCGCTATGAAAAGCGCGCCACGCTGCTAGCCATGCAGACCGAGTCCCGGCTCGCAGACCTCGAAGCGAGAATGGGCGACGCGATCACGCTGGCTGCGGCGGCGGAGCGTGGCGTCAGCAACTTCAGTCGAAAAAGTACGATGGCTGTGATGCTGGAGTGGGGGATGCGCGCTGCGATGGTCCCGGTGCAGCTGGCGTGGGTGGCGGTGGCGCTGCCGATAAGGGTTGTGGGGGTGGGGTGGGGAGTTGTGGAGGGGTATGTGGGCGCGAAGGTGAAGAAGGAGGTGAAGACTGCGACGGGGAAGGGGAGCGGGGACAGTGGAAGGGAGAGGAGGAGGGAGAAGGGGAGGGCTGGGAAAAAGATTATGTGATTTGTTGTTGGTGTGCGAATATATTTACGGCGAGGCTATGCGGTACGATATGATGTTGCGGGCAAAAGCGAGGTGTTTTGGAGTGGATCAGCCCCTTGCGAGGGAGTATATTAGGTGATCTTTGGAGGGCTCTACTGGCTTGCTAAAGCAATACGTGTATACTATTACCTGACATAGCAACATCAATTGGACACGACTCTGAATTCTACCTTGCGCCGTTGTCACTCCCCAGTCAATGTTGTGAACCTTTGACGTATGCGGTCAGTTTCAACGGCCAAGCGAATTCTTATTCATGCTCGTCAGCCAAGAAACCTCGAAAATCCAAAGGTCGCACAACCGCAACCCGAATGTCGTTAAGTCGCCAAGGAGCAAAGCTTAGCAGTCGCATCAGTCCCGGCCTTCCAAGCAACGGACTTTGCCAAGACGAGTCTCGTTTCGAACCTGCTCTCGCCGACGCACGGTATCGACGATGGCCGGTAGGTCTTGCTGTATTCGCATTGTAGGCGGAATGCTGTGAGTGCAAATAGGTCAATTCTGAGATTTATGATGTGGAATTGTTCGTATCAGATCGGGGTGGTGTGATTCAATGATGGATCGTTGGTGTCGTATGACCACATCTTCTACCTTGGATTGCGGATGGATGATCATCGCAAGTGTGTGATTGCCGTAAAAGAGGGTTTGGAATGCAAGATGGTACGCTCGGTACTTTTTGGGACGACCGAGTTTTCAAGCGCAGTGCTCAGGGAATCGAGTGTGGTTGTACTAGGTGCTGTTCGTCCGAGAGCATAGTTGTTTTAGCATGGGGCTCCCGCTTACATGCGTTTAAGCTGATTGTTGAGCTTGAGGTTCGCAGGGATGGCGATAAGCTCGTGGCCATAGGGGGCCATTTTGAGGATTAAGGCCAATATCAGGTATTGACGGTGGGAAAACCGAGCCGTGCCAGGTACTTGGCGTATTCAATATAACGGCTGTGACCGGGAGGTTCTTCGGCGGTGGTCCTGAATTCTCTGGGGTCCTTGCAGAAGTGATGGTGATTGGGGAAACGCTGGAGGATGCTAGATCGATTTCCCATTCAGCCATTCGCAGAGTTGGGTCTTGATTCGGCAAGGCCAACGTGGGGATCTGGGATTTGAATATCAAGCTACAAAGATCACCAAGTCAGCTTGACCCACTTCGCAGGGGTAGAGTTCTATAGCTTACGCTCAGGTAGCCTGTCCTCCTTAAAGGGATCACCTTCGCCCCCTCACTCTTACCATCCTCATCGCCTTTGCTGTCCCTCCCATTCCACTCCTCAATCCACCGCTCTACGTTCTGGACCCCTTTTTTCACCCCAGTCATCCCCAAATCCTCCCAGATCCACCCTGTCGCGACGCCCAAGACGGCATCCATCCAAGCCCGCCAACCTTCTGGGCTGAACGCCGCTATCAGGCCCTCATTTACACGTTGAATGAGCGATCGAAAGTCCGCTTCCGACACCCAAGGCTCGAGAATCTCAGGGTATATGTTGCTGAAGGTAGGCGCCAGGTCGCCCACGATCATCCAATCGCGCTTTATGCGGATGATGCGCGTCGTGTTGTGGAGAGGAGATGATAGAGGGACGTGGGGGTTGGGATGAGGATAGCAAGGGTGGGCTGGACCCCAGGCGATCTCATTGGGTTGAACGGGGATGGGGTCGGGCGCTGTGCTGTCTGATATTGGAGGCAGCTTGCCAAGTTCGGGGTCTTTGGGAGGGGGAGGCGGCGATGGTGGCATGGCGGTGTGGTAGACTCGTTCCTCGCCTTTCTGCTTGAAGCAAAATTGGGATCCCTCTGATCTTGGGCTGAACCTGCTAGTATTTTGGGATGTTTCTACGCCAAAACTACTCGGATTGCTGTCAGGCCCGTTCAAGGGCAACGGCAGGGATTGCGTCTCTCTGTTGGATGGCTGCTCGCAAGACGGATCTTCAGGCGTTGAGGGGCCGATGCAAGGTGGTAGGGTATTGTGCGGTAATGTGACTGAATGGATAGAGGATGTCGGGTTCCACGACCTTGCGAAAGAGGACCTGTCTTGAGATACGGACTGGGAGAAGCTAACAGAAGTCGATATACGTCGTTTCTGAACGGTGTCGCAAACCAGGAAGCTTGCCCGGCCTCTTGAGAACCTGCTAGGCGCTTTGCAGCCCTGACAGAGGATAGCGAGTGACTAGAGGTGGAAATTTTGTCAATGATTGACGCAAGGCATCCTGTGAGGAATTCTATAGTCTAGAGATAGTCGCGGAGGTTTGGATCGAATGCACCTGATTGTTTTGACTCTTTTTGACAGGGGTTTGGCTTGGCAATGCTTTCATGAGAAACAGCTACTATCGAAGAACGTAACGCAGCATCGCAGCTTTCGACTTTTGTCAGTATTGAGGCATTAGCGATATGGGATTTACAAATGTTCTCAGCTCTCAGGAGCCCTTGGGCCAATTCAGGTCTATATCTTGTCTTCACCGACAAAATTGCGCCTGGCGACTATCTTCGTTTCCGGGAATGAAGGTTTTCAGATGCGCCGCGGTCATGACTTGAGGGCTCAACCCAGTCTTGCCACGTTATCCTGCCTTGGGTACTTCGTTGGTTCCCTCTTATACTGCAACCAGACACGACGCTTGCCCAGGAGCCAGGGCTACACATCCATCAAGCAGACGCTGTCCACGGCGCCAAATCCTGCAGCTACACCCCCCTCCTCGCTGTCGCGACCCTTTGTTCGAAGGAGCCATCCAGCCTCTTCGTTGTGTAAGATCTCTGCCACATTTCGTCCCTTGCTGCTCCTCCACAGACAAGCCCCGTAGATTCCCAGCTCGCCAATGACCTCACCGCTTTTAGTCTGTCCATTTCTGAAAATGGTGCTTCTTAAGCGCGGAGGCTCAATCATCTCCATGAGAATATGGCCTCTCCACTTTCTCTCATCATCTCCAAGGGTTTGGAGGAATCCGGGGATTTTGGTCCCGTAGATATTGTTTCCGCCTCCTTCCCGCTGTGGCTTCAGAACATATGCAGCAGACTTGGTAGGTGAAGTGGCAAGGTCAATAGCCTGTCTGCCGGCGTCGCTAGAGTCCAGTGGGTAAATGGCTGCAAAGGTGGCCTTGATACGCGAGGCGATAGCTCCTGTATCTGACAGTGCTTGCGACCTGGAAAGAAAACGTCCAACATGTGGAGAGGATGGGGTAGCCAAGATCTGCTGAACCTTCTTCGACCCCGCCAAATGCGCGAGAATCGTGGGACACTTGATGGCTGCCGAGCGTTCAAGTTGCAGACGAGCGGACCATGAACTTTCGTTTGGGTACTCGGAGGGACTGTAACCCGCGCGGAAATAGCATGTTGTGACTTCATAGGCCTGAGGAAGGTAAGGTGGGTGATAGAGCAGAGGCCTAGACGGGTTGCCATCCTCGACTCTGGTATGGTCCAAAACCAAGGAGAATGGGAGACGGAAATTTGGTATAGAGTGAGTAGTCCAGAGTTCGTCGGAAAGGGCGAGTTGGTCAAAAGCATTGTTCTCTCGTAACTGAACAACGAAGATTATACACATTGGCTTTGCAGAGGTAGATTTCGATTGCCCATAGAAATCGTGAGCCCTTGCGAGTCCTTGAACCAAAGCGGCGATGCTTGTGTTTTCTGGCAGCGAAGTTGGCGTTATGACAGCAGGCTGTGTAGAGGGATAAGCAGAGACTGAAAGCAGATGCCTACAATGGATTAGAGATCTCTCTACGCGGAGGTAACAGAGGTGTACTTGTGAAGTAATGAGACTTTGGAGGCAAGCCCGCCAAAGGACGAGGCAATAGTGTTGAACTCGACTTGCTTGATTTCTGGTCTTGCAGCAGGGTTGGAGGGGTCCTTATGAACCATGTAGTCCGACCTAAAGAGACCCAACGAAAGATCCTTGGGTGCCTAATTAGTCCTTCTGGACAAGCCTGATGGCTCCAGCTAGGTAGGCTTAGATACCTGTACGTAACCCTCATTACTGACGGCTCGATGAACGTCCCAAAGTTTGGCAATGAATAGGTCAACATCGGCAAGCCTACAGTAAAAGGACAGCGGTCAGAGGGCGTGCAACAGAGTATCCAGAGCTATACCGTAGAGCGGCCACATCATAGCCAAGTTCGCTGGAATGGCAGGAAAGAGTAGGATCACGAAGCCCCGATATTCGAGAGACTGTGAGAGTAGAAACAGCGGTCTGGTGGAAGAAGACGAGGTGAAATTAGGGCTCAACCATACTCCTCCACAACCTCCCCAAGCCATGTTACATCCGTAGCAATAGCTGCATAGAGCTCATTGTAGGCTACCTGAATCGACCTTGCTTCTTCAAAACAAGCTCGAGGGAAGAGACCTGGGAAGAGCGTGACAGGCGCGGTCACAGCCAGGGATCGAGAAGGATCAACTTCTTCTGGGACCAAAGATATTGGCGGTCGAACGGCCAGACCATGCAAGATTGACCAATCCTTAACGTCCGAAATCAGGTAGTCCAGTTGGTCGGTCGTCAGATCAGGTGGGTAGTCCGGATAAATTGAAGCTGCCATGTGTGCTGGCATCGATTGCAGCTTGAAGATATGCCACAATTTTCCTAGCGTTTCAGCAGGAAGCCATACCGCACATGCCCAGAATCGTAGATATTGCGCTCAACGGGGAAATTTCCAATTAGACTCAACTCTTTATAGAGTATGGCGTGTGCGTCAACTCCGCTGTTAAGGTTGATGGGGGACGAGGTCCTAGCTGAGACCAAGCAGCTGGGCGCTAGTGGGGACGCGTGGGGCTGGGAGTGCGACTTCCCCGGGTCCCGACTCCGGGGTACAGTATTAGCTGTGTGGGTAGCCTTAGGCGCGCACGCTGACTGCTGCCCTCGACTACCTACAGATAGGTATCTTCTGTTCATTCACTCATTACTTCACTCATCACGTCACCGTCAAGTCAGTAGTCACTCCTTTCCACTACCGTCGGTTTCACTTCTACGTCGCCGCGTTTTATCTTGTCTCCCCCTTTCGCCTTTGTCGCGCCGTCGCTTCATGCGAAGAAGCATTAATGGTCTAGGTGCTTGTCGTAAATATGATGCGATGCCCTGAAGCTAGGTGAGCGACAACTACTTGTTGGTCTCGGCGCTTCAGTAGGACCACTGACGTACTTTGGCAGCGGAAAGCAGTGACAGTCTCACCTCATGCTCAAAATCCACGACCCTCAACCTACATCATTCGATCTTTCGATTGCGCCAATTCCACTTTTGGCTTCTCCTGTCCTTGCGGCTTCCTACCTGGCTTCTCTCTATCCGACTTTCTTGAGCCTGGCCTTGCTGTTCCTGCGCATCAGACCGTTTCCATTTCTTGGACGACCATATCACAGCTTCGAGTACGCCCTGGGTTGACGAACCCATGACACGAGGGTTTAGGCGCCCGCGAATGTGGCCACTCCAGTGCATCTGAGTCGGGAAAGCATCTCCAGATATGGAAGACCCGTGGGACTGGGACGTCGATCAGGTTGTGGAGGCGTTGTGCTATCGCCGAAGCCCGTTCCTAGGACCGGATGACTTTCCCAAAGTCTTTCCTGAACCTTACGAACTCGAACGTGTGTTCCGTGATAATAGCGTCGGAGGGTTGTCTTTACTGGTGGATTTCAACAATGCTACTATGCGTGAAGATCTCGGGATAAAGCAGTTTGGCCACCGGTCTTCCCTTACCCATCTTATCCGTCTTCTTCGACGCCACTCGCTAAAGTGGCTTGCACACCATCAAGCAGTAACCGCGGACAATGATATATCTGCCCAGGGTGGAGCATCCAACGCACCAAACGAGGCTCTTGCTTCATCATTAGCAAGATCCCCCTCTGCACGCGCCCACGCTCATGCGCCTTATGGCTCAATTGCATATGTTGCTGCATTGGGGCCTAACCTCCGTACGCAGAGCTGGGTACAGGGGCAGACTGGGCAGGGTGGAGAAATGAGTCCGAGTCGATCTCTCTTCGGCCAAAGGGCTTCCAATGTCTTGCAGGAAGCGCCGAAATTGCTTCATCCTGAACATACGTTGGATGTTCGACCAGCAGAGGTTGGACAAAACACAATCACAGGTGTGGCATCGCTCCTAGGAGACGAGACGCGGAGCTTGCGTGATGATGGGGAGCAGCGCACCGAAATCGAGGCCATGAACGATCCAAGTCTGTTTTACGAAACCACCGCTATTACGTTACATGCCCCGGACAAGCGAGAAGAGACTTTCATAATTGACGACAATGGCCGGAAGAGAAGGAGGCTTGTGCTTAGCCCTATGAAGTCGGACGAGGCACTTGAGGCAGGCCGCGATCCCCAGAGAGAAGCCATTGCTGCGATGCCTACACCTCCCAGAGAAGAGTCACGAAGCTACGAGTTCCTGAGCGAATCCCCAGCTGCAAAAGCAGACGAACCCAACCCCGCCGTCGATAGTAGTGATGAGCTGTTGCTGCCAGCTTTGGACCCTGACGTCGCCGCCGAAGCGGCAAAATTACCTGCGATCTCTGAGCCTGGTGTAGTCGTCCGCACAGATCAGGGCCGCAAGAGGGTGAGACCGATTCTGCTTTCTCAACCGGAGGAAGTACCGACTGCCGAGTCCGAACAAGCTAGGTTGGAGAGCACCGAGCCACAAGGCTTCGAGGTTGCCGCTGGACGAGCAGTACTGAGGACGCAAAAAGACTGCGACACCGAAGCTTTTAAACCTAGGTACGAACGAACAGCCGAGCATACTTACTCCGGTGTCAAAGCATGTCTCGTCGACGAGATGTTCTACGGCACTACTGCACTTGGTGAGACGCTGAACAACGAGATCAATTTTGCAAATCCCGGCCCTTCAGTTGGCGTAATTGATCATCCAGAAAACTTCGCTACCGTCTCCAAACATCAATTCGGTAACGGACACCGTCTGTACGTCAATGATCGAATCAAGCACTTCCTCCACTCAAGCCAGCACCAAATCCTCAACCGAAAAGGCAAAACGGTTTATGCAGTCGTTCCATATCCCGATAAGCTTGTTCGCAAGCATCAGCCGCTTTCAATGACCGAATTCAAGAAATCACCCGAGGGATATCACGCGTCGCGGCAGAATCGCTCAAGGCTCGCGCCAAATGGCCGCAACGCTGTCTCGAATTTCGGGCACGATGAGAATCTCTTCAATGTGCCAGAATTGGACAACGATGCCACAAACACTGACGCCCAGGACCCAGATTTCCTTGAAAAGTGGAAATATCTCGATGGTGAAGACAGTATCCTACCGCTATTTGGTGACTCGGGCTCTGAAGGAGAGTATGACTTGGAAACGTGGCGCGAAATGGAAGACGAACAAGGAATCCTTGCAAGACCTCCTGTTCAGTCGCGGAGCAAAAGCATTGGGCATGACGAAGTCACTGCAGCGATTGAACAGGCTGTTGAAATGATTCAAGAGGATTGGGGAACACAACGAATGCCAAAATTGCAAGGAAAAGGCTGGAGGCTATGGAACAGATGCAGGAAGGATGGCTCTAAGCAGCACCGGATCAGTGAGCTCGATGCTACAGTAACGAGCCTCGAAGCGCGCATAAACAGCTTACGGAACGAGATCCTAGGAGAAGTATGGCCTTCGCCGAAACAGGTCATCAAGCAATGCAAGATCCTCCAACCCTCTGTCTTCGACAGAGAAGACGCAAAGTGGATGTTGGCAACTTTGAAGTCTAAGAAGCCACCTGAGAAGCCTCGGAATCTGTCACACAAGCAACGAAAGATTGTAAAGGTCATAGAGGAGCCTCTTAAGGACGGAGAAGAGGCTCTAGCGAGCGATGACAGTGGTGCTCATAGCTCTGAGGACGGCTTGGAGGACTTCGTAGTGGACGATGATGATGCCACCGACGATGCAGCGAACGACGATATCATGATGGCTGATGTGGAGGATGAGGAACTTTCTGAGACCATGGATGTAGGTGATCTTGAGGAGCTCGACCAGCCGTCTCCGACTAAGGTCTCCGCCGAGACTCCAAAGCTGTCCTCCTGTAGATTGCCACTTCGACAAGATCTCCGATCATCTAAGGAAGCACCGCCGAATGCTATTGATCGAGAACCTGTCTACATTGACTTGACTCAAGTCTCGGATCAATTGGAACGAGTGGAGCCTGATCTGAAACCAGAGCCGGCCACGCCGGGCAGAATACGCACACCACCTCTGAATGCGCTACGAAACTCCAGCGACGATTCTGAGCACAAGTGCCGAGGATCAGCTGGGTTTAAACGGCCAAAAGTCGCACCAGAGATCATAGAGCTAGAGAGTGAGACTAGCGATGGAGAACAATTGCCTCTTAGTCCGAGCCCGCTACCAAGCCTCCAAGATTATGAAAAGATCTTCAAGTTGTCTGGGCAACTCTTGGAGGAGCGTCAAGACCGGAAGCGACTGTTGATATGGACACTGTGGAGGTACAAACCCGGTCAACGTCAGTCAGCTTTGGATATTGCCCGGACCTACTCTTCACACGACATGCAGCTACACATATGGAAAGCCCTCAGAACGTATAAAAGCCACAGTTGGCGCATACGCGGCCTTGACGCTGCTTTTTCTGATTCTTTGATGCTCATAGCCGCGTTCTTTGTTTGCTGGACCATACCGGTTCGGCTGAGCCCTAAAGGTGGTATAAAGACGGACCACCTGGCGACCGCACGAGCTGACGACGAAGGCTTCGCTCCATTCTACCATTTCCTGGTTGAGTGCTTGACCCGTTTTGAGGCTCTAATAGACCTCGAAGCAGCCTCACAAGGTTCAGAAGACAAAACGCCGACGAAACAGCGTGTGGTAGCCCTAAAAGATTCAGAACAGGCAACACCGACGAAGGTGCGAGTGAAGGAGGTCTCGCAGGATTATGATACGACCATCTACGCCACACCGCACAAGAAGCGTAAATTTGTGGTACAAGAGAGCCAGGAGGCAAAAGCGCTGCAGATCAACGCTCGGCTCCAAGCCCAGGAATTTGAACAGCGCAAGAAAATGCTGAAAGCTCGCTATCAGAAGATGGGCCTTAATGACGAAGATCCTTCGAAAGTGGTCATAAACCCCGGCAAAGAAGAAGGCCAGAATTTCGTATACTTGAACCCCAAAATTGGTCAACTCATTCAACCACACCAGAAAGACGGCGTGCAATTCATGTGGAGAGCACTGACCACAAACCCTCAAAAGCTGCAAGGTTGTCTTCTAGCACATACGATGGGTCTCGGTAAGACCATGCAGGTCATAACGATACTCGTCACGATCGCAGAGGCCGCGAAGTCCTCTGACCCTACTCTCCTTGACCAGGTGCCCGAATCTCTGCGCACTTCCCAGACCTTGGTCCTCTGTCCGCCTTCCTTGGTAGATAATTGGTATGAAGAATTCTTGATGTGGGCGCCTGATCCGGTCGAAGACAATGTCGGTCGCATCAGGAAAGTTACAGCAGCGGATGAATTACACCTGCGTATCAAGGACATCAAAGCTTGGAAGAAGGAAGGTGGGGTTCTCCTGATGGGTTTCAATACATTCAGGAATCTGGTAGGAAATATCGGCAACCGTCTTAGCGAAAAGGACCACGAGGGTGTTCTTCATTCACTGTTGGAAAAGCCCAACCTTGTAGTCGCCGACGAAGCTCACACAGCGAAGAACCTGAAATCGAAACTCAACTTAGCGATGAATCGATTCAAGTCTACAAGCCGTATCGGTCTTACTGGATCGCCGCTAGCTAACAACCTTGATGAATATTACGCACTCATTGACTGGATAGCACCTGGTTATCTGGGAGATCATGTGCACTTTAAAGCGCGTTACTCAGAGCCAATTGCACTTGGGTTCTACAAAGACAGCACGCGAGGTGACTACATTGAGTCTCGAAAACGGTTGACAGCTCTGATTGCCGATTTAGAGCCCATAGTCCACCGTGCCGATATCAGTGTTCTGAAGGGAAAGTTGAAAGGCAAAACGGAATTCCTCATTACGGTGCCGCTTACGAAGTTGCAAACGGACCTTTACCGGGAGTATGTCGACTGGATGCTTGGGTTGACACGCCGTGACGAGCCCAATACAGCTACACTTTGGTCCTGGCTCGGTGAGCTGCGTCTTTTGTGTAACCACCCAAAGTGCTACAAGGAGCAGCTTGAAAAGAAGCTTGCAGCACGGAATGGTAAGACAGAGACCTCGGGTGCGGGGAAGAAGTCCAAGAAGACGAAAAAACAGAAAAAGAGTTCCTCGGCCGATAGCGACTTGGTTAGCTCGGGGGATGAGGCCAAAATCCTGGATGTCACAGCTCCAGGGCCCCAGGTTTCTACTACGCTGATGGAACGACAGCTTGCAATACTTAGGCAGATGTCTGGGCCACTAGAGTCGGTCACGTTATCTTACAAGATGCGGATTCTGGAGCAAGTCTTGATGCTTGCGAAGGAGGCCAATGACCGGACTCTTGTGTTTTCTCATAGTCTGAAGACTCTGGACTTCGTGCAGCAAAGTTTGGAGAAGAAGGGTGAACAATTTCTACGGATCGACGGCAAAGTCCGGACAACCTCACGGCAATCAATGACGAAAAAATTCAACACTGGATTAGCAAAGGTGTGCTTGATATCGACGAGAGCTGGTGGTCAAGGCCTGAATTTGTTTGGTGCCAACAGGGTGGTCATCCTGGATACTCACTTTAACCCCATCTGGGAGGAGCAAGCCATCGGCCGCGCGTACCGGCTCGGGCAGCAGAAGGCCGTTTATGTTTATCGTCTCACAGTTGGTGGGACATGGGAGGAGGCTTTACTGAACCAATCCGTATTCAAACAGCAGCTCGCGACAAGGGTTGTTGACAAGAAGAATCCCATGCGGTACGCAACGAAAGGTGCGAAGCAATATCTCTTTCAGCCTAAGGAGTTGGAGCAGAAAGATCTACAGCCATTCCTAGGCAAAGATCCACTTGTTCTCGATCGGCTAATGGACAAGGATAGAGAGTAAGTTGGAAGGCGCCGGATGGAGTGAACCAATGCTGACCCAGTCAGTGACCCTGTCATCCGATCCATAGATTTAACGGAGACGTTCCAGGAGGAGGACACAATTGAGCTCACGGCAGAGGAATTGAAAGAAGCCCAAGCTATCCATGAGGATGCTCAACTCCGCCGAAAGGATCCTGTAGCGTATCATGCCAAACTTCTGGTGCGGCAGAAGCAGCAGGAGATGGAGTATCGTCAAAGGTACCCTCAGGCCTATGCTCAGGCATATCCACAAATGCCTCCTCCAAATTATCCAGAAAATCACCAGAACTTCGTACCTCCCAACACTCACGGTTTACCTAGTGGACTTGTCCACGGCGGGCATGCTCCCAACGGGGCTACTATCGTCCACACCCAACACGATCGCTCTGTTTCCTCGAGCAACCCATATACTGCGCATGCGGCTCTCGCTCAACCACCCCAAGGTCCTATCCCTCCGACGCAGCATTCAAGCAACGTCACACCGGTTCTTGGTGCGAATACTTTCAGACGGAACGCATCAGTATCGCCTGAAAGGGAAAGCGCAGGAGTCACCTCCACACCTCAAGCCGCCAGCTCGCTCAAGATTCATGATATTAACACGGCAACGAATGCTTTGACCCTCGAGGATGCTGTCGCCATGTCTGAGCAGGCAAGAGCAAGTGCAACTACTGAAGATAGACCTGCAGCTCCCGATAGCTCTATCCACACGCCAAAGGCAAAAGACTCATCTATCCCTGCTCCAGCAACCAAACCTCGTGCGCGAAGCCCTGCTTTGACCGAGGACCCCACTTCGCCCTCCCCAGCACCCACCCTCAAGCGAAAATTATCACCATCCTCTGCGGATTTGGGCCGCAAACCACGAAAATACAACTTTAGTTTCGATTCCCTCAATCGTCTTTACAACAGAGAGACCACAAAGTAACATAAAACAAGATCCCTGAGCAGACCTCCCCACCCCGCTCCCTACAGAACCTCAAAATCGACCTTACGAGTCCATATGACGACGACATAGCACAACATTCATTTCTCTGTACAATACTTACGCTTCCCCAACGGCTGCACAGCATTATCACGCACCGAAGACGGAAGAGGGCCCAGCACGTGACTTCTTTCTTTGGTGAACTAGCACTTGTTGGCGCTTTTGTGGTTGCTTTTCTGGCTGAAATTATGGTTGATACCCCCTGGAATTTCGAATGCTGGGATTAGAAAACGGATTTTTGATGGCGGTGGCATATGCAAGTAGCTGCTTTTAGCTATGGAGAATGCAAGCATGAGCTAGTGCTCCCTGGCTTCTTGTGGTGATTGCATACCGACGGAGTGACCCAGGATGTTGTAGGTTTTCGCTTGCCATGAACTTTCCTGCAGGTCTCGACCGAGTGAACCATGTCGACGCCTAACACCCAGAGGCGGTGTAGGTGATCCAATTTTCTAAAAATAAATGCACTAACACGAGGATAAATCGTCGAAGAGGTGTGCAACCAGAAGCTCCGCAATCACCGCTCCATCTTTCTACAACCCCAAGAATCCACCTCGCAATCCTCCATTCATTCCACTGACCAGTCCGCATGTAGCTCATCATAACCTCGCCACAAGCCCACCCCCGATATCTCCATACAACTCAAGCATCGACAATTCCGCACCCCCTCACCCCCTCACCCCAACCCCCCACCCCTCGCCCTTACCGACCAAAAGCCCCGATCCCACGCAATGGCAAGAAGGGATGCATCCTTGCCCGGCAGAGATTGTGCTGAGGTGACAGGCCACTGATCGGCCGGCCATTGCGGGCTCACAGCAAGCGAGGGAATTAATTTCCAAAGCGGCCGAATTCTGGAAAATGAGGGAGAATGGGAAATTGTAGCCTTCCTTCCGGGGCAGGGATTTTAGGACTTGCAAGCCTGGGGCAGTTCGCGGCGTCAAGCCCATCGTCCATACAGTCCATACATGTGGTAAAGGCGGTGAATAGAAGGGGATCCGTCGGGGCTGTGGTTTACCCCAAGCTACCTGTAAGCCAAAATCAGGTCATTCAAGGGACCATCCAACCAGATGCCGTAGCACATTGCACTCCCATGACTTTGTTGAGAGAACTTGATGTTCCGGCTTCTGCCCCGGACTATGCGCTTGCGTACTCTGTTGTTGAGCTGGATAAATGCGCTGTTGGTTTGCCTGTTGAATTTTCGGTCTTCATTGAACGTCCAGTATGTCGTGAAGCAAGCTGTCAACACGTCCTCGTAGGGAGTGCGAGGGAGTTGGTGTGCGATATACTACGCCAAACATGTAGGGAATCGCACCTACCGCAGGCTGTTGCGGGACTTGGACTTCTCAACTCAAGTGAAGAACGCACGTACTTATATTCTCCATTGTATTCAATTGAGCTTTCGCTAGGAGTCATCTACGAATCTTATTCCAATTCCCAAGGTTCCCTTGACAGGGATTTCGAGGCTCCAGTTGATCAGAGCAGTAGCTTTAAGCCGTCCATGCTCATTCCCGGGGAGCAATAACCATAACCACATTATCGCCCTTGATCGGATCCATAATCCCAAGCGTCGGCTTGGTCTCGTCCATCCTCGGAAATGGCTGTTTCGGGTCGCGCAAGCGCAGTTCATATAGATGTATTACAGATGCCACGAATGCCATCACCTCCCGCTTTGCGATGAAACGTCCCGAACAAAGCGTAGAGCCGCCACCGAAAGGTTTGAAGTTAGGGCTGTGGCTGAGACCTTTGTTCTTCAGGAAGCGGTCCGGATTGAATCTTTTTGGTTGTGGGCCGAAGATAGATTCCTCGAGATGCAGTTGGCGGTAAGGCATCAGGAGCTTACTGCCAGGTTGGAGAGTTTTGTCGCCGACTACGACCGGGGTTTTGATGTCACGTGCAGAAGAGTTGACGCTCGTGACACGGAGGACTTCGTGGAATGAGGCTTCAAGTAGTGGGGAGTTTTCACACAGTCCATGTATGTCTACTTCACCGTCCTCTGTGACACTGGGAGCGACCTCCTTGCGAACGGCTTCGAGGAGGCTGGGTTCGTAAACAAGGTAGGACAGAAGCCAGAAACAAACTTTGAAAGGGTTCGCGTTTGCACTGGTCCAGCAAGTCAGTGATAAAATGTAAGCAGATGGGGTGGATGAGTTGCAATGAGTACTGACCCCCAGAAAAACATTTGAGCAGCGATTGCGATATCCGTATCATTCATACCTGCTAGTCTCTGCTTTGCTTCGACTGTTTGGATGTAAGGGCAGGCTCCCGATCTTTGATGGGCTGGAAGTTTAAAATAGCGAATGTAAGCATTTCTACCATTGTCTTTGGCCTTGTGCATCTTCTTGGCGAATAGTGGCGGCAATTGAAACGTCAATTTCCAACTTTCTTCATCGAATGTGTAGGAGTACTCCAGTAGCCGAGGCTCAAGCCCGAGGAGCGCATCCCCGAACAGAGCATGTATCGCCGCATGTCCAAGCACGTCCGCACACCAGTCATATAGATCCACAACCTTACCCCCCTGTCTCGCAGTTGAGATGGTAGAGGCTCGGCTCATATTCCAGGCGAGCCTGTGCTGAAATTGCTTCAGGTATTTCTCGGTAAGGTCCTCCAACTGCGTTCCAGGATGTAGTTGTTCACGATGAACACCCTCTCCTAGATGAAATTGTTGGGCATTGGGCTTGCTAGTACCAAAAGATTTGGAGGGATGCGTTTGCCACATGAGTCTTATGCCCTCCTTGGACATGCCAAAGGTCGCATAGAGATCTCGGATAAAACCATCGAACGTGAGGCTATTTATGTTCTTATAGACCGTCGCCATATCTTTTGGACACATTATGAAGTATATTCTCTGGCCAGCTATTGTTAGGGCGAAAACCTCCCTCGTATTATCAAAAGAGCGGCTTGAAGTTGTTAGCAAGGTTCGAGAAGATCGTGCCAATGTTGAAGGTAAGGACTTGGGACGATAACAGCAATCATTTTCTACGTACCGTGCGTGAGCCAACGTAGCTTCGGAATCTCGGAAAAAGTGTATTGCATGACCTGCAAAACCCACACGGAAACCCGGTCAGATACATGTACAGTGCTGCTTTCACTCGAACCATGGTGATTTTAATACCTATGACTGTCAAAGATTATTAGAGTCAGTCTAGAGGATGTATCGCAAAAAAGTCTGAGCACGATGAAGACATACAAGGAATCCAGTAAGGAAGTTCTTTGGGCTCATCAGGCCTCGTTGCTGGGAGAATTGTGAATCTCCATAGTCGCCAGAGCAGTAAAAGCCCGGCAACCGAGACGATGACGGTAGAAGTGTACAGAAGGCGGTGATCAAGCCCATTGAGGGCTGTAGCAATAGGAAGGAGCATTGAGGGCAAGAGCTTTCAGGTGAAAGGTTGGGAATTGAAGGAGTATGGCACTGATAGTGAAAGTTGAAGCTGCATCCTTTCCACGATCCTCATTGAACGACTGTGGTGGCCGTTGTTGGATGCGCGATTGATGGAACGGCTCAGAGGAAGATGTCTGGTGCGTCTAAGGGCGATGAAATCATGGCCAGCTCTAGTAGCAAATGGAAGGGGGCGCAGTAATGAAATAATGGGACAGAAGCCAGCTCCCCATCCCCATGAAGGCTTAGCCAAATGTGCCGGGGCCGACCCCAACGTCACCAGGTGATGGAGACTCGCACTACATGCTTCGAAACACCTCGCGAAAATCCTGAAAACCTCGACAGCGTCCCCGGAAGGGACACATCGCATGAATTTGCAACGGAGGACCTATACTAATGCGTTTCGGACGCTGCCGCCGTGGATTTCGGGCCGAGTGGACGCGCCTAAGCGATGGTGGCAGGTTGGATTTTGCAATCCACACCTACCCGCATCTCCTCCCTTGAAACCAGCTAGAACTGCACCTTAATCAAGGAGGATGCAGAGGGGACCGGACCACACCTACGGAGCCAAAATGGTGACCCTTTCGGCCAAGACGAGAGAGGGCAACCAGGTAAATAACAAGGCAACTGTACTCTCCCCACAGATTTCGAATCCCTGCCCGTCTGCGCATCAAACAGTGCTCCTCCTATTCCCACTATTCAGCTCAAGCCTCGCATGTGGACCCCAAGAGAGGATCTCGCCCGTTCCAGAGCGCTTAATCTGAGCAACCTCCCTCCTTTTTTTTTTACCGAAGACCCCAAGAGCTGTGTCTCCAGCCGCAAAGTCTCATTTTCGAGACTGCTTATGCGCTCAGACCCCACCAGATGCGACGAGCCCTCCTGAAGCTTGGCTTGTATCATTTCACAGGCGAATCTCATGAAGCATTGTTTTGATGGTGGCGAGCAAACCTTGCGTTGGAACAGACAATCCCAGTGTCTGTGTTCAATAATCCGCTCCTCAGCAATTCTGGACAAGGCTTTTGAGTTCGTGATAGATAAGAGCGACGTACTGCGGCGAGCCGTTCGCGGACGCAAGATTGGATGGGGTCAAATGGCGGAGATGTCATTCTTGTCGCTCGGCCTAGAGTTCAAGTGGGAAGAGTCTCGGGCTCTTCGTCTGGTTATTTCGGGACACTGCACACTCCCTGTGAATTGCAACTCATGATCACAGATTCCCGTAGATTGGTGTTTCCCGAACCAACATATATCGTTTCACGAACCAGTAGCCTGGGTGGGCAGGTTATTCTGGTTAGAATTTTCATCCTATCCTATGCTCTGGTAGAGTGCTGAACCTGGGGGCTGACTGGATATGCATTCCTGAATAACGCCTTGACCAGACCAGATCAGATGGGCCCGGTGATGGCCCAACGGCAAAGTGGCAGAACGTTAGATAACAATCATGATCTAGGTTAAAGGGCGTTATGAAGGCTGGAGGATGAGGAATTGAAAAGGTTTATGCAGCGAGATTAGTACCCATTAGTGCGAGCGCATTGGCGACGTGAGGATTCGATAATCGAGGAATGTGTACCAGTACGCATCAAGTTGGGTAGAGGAGCTTGATCTGTTGTACATGTAAAAGCTCCTTCAGTCCATACCGAAGATAACGTATGCTCGGAAAGAATCTACAAAGTAAGGAAAGATGAACACAGGACGCAAAAACTTGGCGGGCAGGAACACGAGACGGCGTCCCACTCCAGGGTCATCAGACGTACCGTCACCCGCTCACTCTATCACTTCCTAGTCCATTCGACAACGCGGCTCTGCCCTCTAGTCTGAGAAGCCAGGAGCGCGTGAAACTCCTCCATGGCGCCGTCCTGCTCGTGATCCTCGGAAAGCCGCTTAGGCCATTTCTCAAGGATCTTGTTTTCCTCCTTCATCTGCATCCTAGTCGCATTCGCAACCCCGGGAAAGTCCGTTTTGGTCATGTAGTGCTTGAAAAGATGGTCGTACGGCTCGAAGATGCGTGCTGCAAGGATTCGCACAGGCAATAGCTTGACATCCTGCTCGGGGTCTTTTGAGCGGACGGGCAATCCAAATATGACCAGACTGATGAAGTTGGCGACCGCTTGCAACTTTGACACTTCGAGGTGTTTGAGGTCCCCGCGCGTCTCCTGATACCATCGATCCTCGAATATGGTGATCATGGTGGCGTGGATGCTCTCTTGAGGGGTCTTAAGCAGCCGGCCAAGGATACTTAGCAAGTGCCGGAGAAAGAATTCGTCGTATTCGAGTAGTTGGGCGGTCTCGATTCGGTCGAACGGGCGGAACCGTTCCAGATGATCGGTGTCGTAGACGCCTTCCGAAGTTATGTGAAAAGCGAACCTCATCTTTGACTGTAATCGAGTGGCAAACTTCTCTAGCAGGTCTCGCATAAAGCAGTATAGCTGCCCATGAAGGTCATCTTTCGAGAAGCCAGTTGCGTGATTGATCAGTCGTTGTATATCCCAGCCCACGAGTGGGGACGTCTGGTTTGAGAGCACGAATTTGCCTGTCTCGGCGTCGAAAAATGTTCTACAATCCTAGTCAGCCACTCACATACCCATGTTAGAACCATATTTACTCACGGATTGATCGCAGTGAACGCCTCGAGATTGGCCCGGAGCGGCCCCAGAACTCCGGTCTTGCGATATCTTGTGGTTGATACACGCCAAGCAGGTTGTTGAAATGCGAGCTCCAAATCTCGGAAATCTTGTCCCAGAGGGTCAGTCAGAACTTCACGACGCTCAGCTAAAGCTGTCGGGACATCGTGATCCGCTCTGAATATCCAGAGCATCGAGGACAGCTCCAAACTGCTGACCGACATACTCAAGTCACATGTTCGTGCTGGGCCAAGATCCAGGTGGCTCGTGGATTCTTCATCGTCTTCAAGGTCTGCTGGCCAATTCTGCAGTACCGCGTCCATATGTGGTATGATGCGCTCCTTGATAATAGCTAGCATCTTCTCTGGCAGCCGAGCGGAGAACCAAAGGTGTGTTATCAATTCTGCGGCCAATTTGGGCTCTTGCGTGGCTGCTATATGTAGCATAACAAAGTTACGTGCCGTGTTATAGGCGCTCAAATTGTTGATAACAAATGTCAGTTTTCCGCTGAAAGTATTGGGAAGAGCGCAGACAGTCGTAACGACATTGCGTAAATCTACGGTCTCTGCGTATATATGCTCAGTAAAGCTCGGTTCAATGGGCATGGAGAAGGATTACGTGGTGAGTACAATGCGATATCCCCGCCATAATTGATGCCTTCGTTATCGCCGAGTTTAGCAACGTCAAATGCGGGCAGATTGCCCCATAGTTGCTGGTTATGCGCTTCAGGCTCAGAGGGAAGGAAACCGTCGGTTTCGCGTTTTTCCATCGCAAATGCGGGCAGCCAAGTCTTAGCGCGTAAAGGGGAATGGCAATCTGTGATGTGATGGGAGCGATGCTGGTTACGACAGTTCTCGGAGCAATACTATCATAGACTAAGCATGTCGAGATTCTGCTTTTAACGTAGAATAATTGATGGCTCACTCTGACAAGTCCGCACTCATTGCAGCTTATTCTGGCCCGCTTGTCGCAATTGGAAACTCCTTCATCATAGACTTTGCTGTTCGTGCACAGTTTCTTGGTCCATGAAACGTAGCCCAGCTCGGAAGCTGGCGTTGGAGTAGCTGCCATGGCGGAGACGGGTTGAAAAGAGTGGTGCGGAAGAGCTTGACGAACCATGAGTCAGCTGGGGGAGTTCTTTCAAATTCTTCGGCTGGCCGCACCTTTTGTATCTGTGCCCTCTCCTGAATATCAACACTCAATCCAAAGTGACCGCAAACGTCTGAAGGGGCAGGTCCTTGTAACTTGCACACTAGAATTTAACAGCTCCAGTTCGGTGGTGGAAGGAGTCCAGTGCTGCAGAGAAAGAAGTGTAAGTTGTGTGGAAGGAAATCACAACAAAGAAGTATTGGTGGTAGCTAAAAAGAATTGTGGGCCCATGAATCCCCTATCACATAGTGACGGCGACGATACGTTGCTCGGCTCCTCCGGCGCCGATTGAGACATGCTAGAGCTTTTTCGCCTAAGCTTGGAACGGAGAACGAAGTCTTCGCAGTCAAAGCCATAAATCAAGGTCAAGCCTTAATTCATTGCCAGTAGCTAACAAAGTTCTCAAACCTGTGCTACAGGGTCATTTGTATCGCACATCAAGTTCCAGAAGTACTAGATTCTTGAAGGATACCGTGGAAGCCGAACAGTACCAAGGTAGCTCGTAGCCCTCGCCTTCTGGGGCTACTTCTTTGCTGACCTGTTTTTCCTTGTAGATCAGAAGTACTCGCAGGCGCTGGGACGTGCTTTGCGTGTAGCCGCACGTTCCATACACACAGCGGAGCTCCACCCTTCAGTAAGAGTCCGTTTCCGGCTTCCGCACTCCGCTGCAAACCCAGTGTGCTACATTCTTGCCCTTTGTATTCCTCTCGGTGTAGGCAACAAGGTTCCGATAACCTGAGTAAGTCCATAAATGCATGGCTTGAGTCGCGAAGGCACAAAATGGCTGATCAAATCCCCTTGAGATCCGGATATCACAATTGTTCGCTTCCATACGCTCCATCCGACCAAGTCCAGAAGCATCGAACAAGCTGTGGATCAGTCCACACGTCTCAAAAAGATTGGAAGATGCTAGGGCGAAGAATTTTTGCTATGCAAAGGAATCATAGCTCAGAAACAAGATTTTCCGCCTAGAACGAAGACAAATAGGTTCACAGCAGCCACGAAGCCGAAACCGTATAACCATTAGAGAACATCAAAGCCAACACATGGGCTAGTATACGAGAATAGTGGGTCACGGAGGCACGAGGAGACATCCACGTGGCCACCGGCCTCTATGCTAGAAATGCAGAAAGGGTAAGCGATGGATAGAGAAGCACCTAAGTGAGTGCAAAGAATAATGGCAGCCCTTGAGCAATGCTTTTGAACTCCACTGATGGTCTTATTGGACCTTACTTGCCCCCTTTTCAAGGATCCTAAGCCATGGGGAGAACCATCAGGCAGAGTTACAAGCCTACCCTGCGATGATCCAGGTTCTTCCTCCTCACCTATCATCCCATAAACATATCTGACAGACTCCCAGCCACCGACCACACTAAATAACTTTGTATGGAGCAGCTATCGGGAGAGATTCTTCGGGGTCTTCAAGGCCGAAGCCAGATACGTATGCCAATCCACAGGACTGCAGATGTTATGTGTGTCAGATCTGGCTTGCATTTCTTTACCCAGGGCTCTCAGCCATTTCATCGTCCTCCTTTCACATCTCACTGCAGCGGGGTATGTGGCAAGTATGGCCTGGCTTAAATGGCTTGGCTTGAAGGCTTCCATGAGCATTGAGTGGCAGTGGTTCTGCCTTCCTTTTGAATTCCGATGAGGCGGCTTCTTTGACAGCGACAACAGCACATGGAGCTACAAAGAAGACGGAGACCGTCTAGGTTGACACAAAGATGTCTTGATGAGTCTGCAAATGACCAGTGAAGCACATGGTAGTAAGATATGGGGGAACAGGCATGGATTTTCCAAAACATGGGTGGTCGCTTGCGTAGCGTTGCCGAAGATTCGCCGTGGATCTCCCGAGAGGCTGCCCTGGCTGCACGCCTTACTATTATTGCATGAGCTGGCTTTGGACATGAATACAAAAGTAGGGCGACATAATCATTCGATAACCTTACGCTTCGATGGTCATCCTAACAGGCATGTAAGGTCTCCAATTGCATTATTCGAATAGCTTAAGTGGTCTCGCTTTCAGCGGTCTTCTAGCATTGTAAGCTCGCTAGCCCCTGAGCTCTCTACAAACTACAGCAAACATACATAAGGCATGTCCGGATCGTCTCTTCTTCATAAGAATCGATACGGGACACATTGAAGGCTTCGAACCTGTTCCACATCACCCAGTATGCCCTCGAGATAGTTCCAAAAATGTCATCCATCAATATTGTCTGCAGGCTGACCGATGTCGTTTTCAGGATCAGGCTAGCGCGTCGAGCGCTTTCGAGCCTTCTCAACTCGTTCATAATACTCATATTCCTCGTCTCTCCTAAGTCTGGCCTCGACCGGGAATACCCGCTCGTTCAAATCTCAAGACCAAGACGAGGCGGCTGCTCCGTTGTGAATTTCAGCTCCAGAATTTATGTCTTGATGCTATTTTTCAGCCGTGGAGGCTGCTCCTTGGTGGTTGTGACTGTGGAAGATTATCCCATGCCTTTGTATGATCTGCTACAACCATTACTGAGCAGTTGTTGAGATGGGAACAGACGAAGAACAGACGATTCGAGTGCTCAATATAATTCAATGACCGAAAACGCAGGCCGTGGAAAACGAATGATGTGTCCAGTGGAACTATCGGAGAGAGCAAACGCAGATGGCAAGGGTTGAGGGATATGGTGTGATTGTCTCGGCCAACCTTTGATAGCTGCAGTGCGATGGCGCGAGGGCGAAGGCGGCGAATTGTGCCGGGATTCGTTCTCCTACAGTCAGCATAACGAGCGTGCAGTGCTCTGATTATTCGTTTTGGTTTGGCAACTGATAACAACGGTAGCGCGATAGATGGGATAATGAGTTTAGCTTGTGCTTGACTGGCATGAAGTGACCTAGAGTCCTGAGATTCGCAGCTGACAAGTTCATGGCCTGTCATTGCGAACGACCTGACGAAGAGCTGCACCAAGATCTGGTATCCTCCGGTGCTCTTCTCAGAAAAAGCTTGGCATGAAAACGAAGGTCGTGTTGGTGACGTTGGCGTCATTGCAAGCAGCTCTCTTCGCTTGTCTAACAAGCGCTCCGCAAAAGGATGAGCCTGGCCTCGCAGGGTGCCGAGTGCTTCAACCATCTCATCCAGCAGTGTAAGTGCAAATTCGACTTTACCCTGAGTCTGATAACAATGCAGCAAAGCCCACATTGCCATGATGCGATCCGGATGTTCTCCATCTCGCGCTCCAGGCTGGTATGGTTCACTCTTGATGACGTCCTTGTACATCGCCTCGGCTTCCTGGAAGCCTCCTGCACGGGCTATAACTCTTGCGAGGTGCGCTTTGCCAGCAAGCGTACCAAAGTGGTTTTCGCCCAGGTTACGTTCTGCTATGCGCAGAGCAGGCCGCATCATCTGCTCGGCTGCTTCATGCTCACCCATGACACTTCTGATGCGGCCCAAATTGCAAATTGCTAGAAGTGTATACGGCTGCTCCTTGCCTAGCTTCTCCTTGCGCTGCTCGAGAACTTCTTCCATCATCTCTCGAGCGTTCGGGAGGAGATCGCCGCTCAGTTCAAGGTATGTCATTGCGAGGCTTTCCATCGCAGCTAAGGTGTCAAGATGGGTGGGTACAAGGACTCGTTTCATACCTTCAGCAGCCTTCTCGAGGAGGACCCTTGCTTCCTGAAATCGGAAGTACCTTGTGTGTACCAGGCCAACATTCTCCATTGCGCGCAACGTATCGTCATTATCGGTGCCCAGCGTCCGACTCATGCCATCCAATGCTTCTTGGCCAAATCGTAAAGCATCTTTGAAACGGCCTTGGAAAAGACGGATCGAGCCCAAAGTGTCCAAGACTTTCAGCGTTTTCGGATGTTCGGAGCCTAGCGATTCAACGCACGCCTGCAAGATCTGTTCCTGCAGCTCGGCCGCCTTGTTCGTGCGTGAAAGCTGCATTCACGCTGCATGTATGTACCGGAAAGGGCACCAACGATACGCATAGCCACAGGATGCTCAATACCCAGTCTGGGGCACACGTATTCTTTTACTGTAAGCTGTAGTTCAGCTGCTTCATGCCAACGCCCACACTGTGAGTAGACGAGGCTGAACTTCGCATATTGTAATGCGAGAAGCCGATCCAAGCGAAATATTCCCACAAGGACAGGCCAGGGTTTTCTTCGGGTTCTTTGATTGTCCAGGATCCTTGCCTTGATCTGATCTCGGAACTTGGATACATGGTCGACATGTGGCATAAGGTCGATTCTTAGCTTGATATTGGCCTTACGCAGCCCAAGGGGGGGAAGGAGTATATTCTGTGACAGCATGGTCGTCGCAGCGTGACTTCAGATCGCTTGTTCTGCAGTGCTCATTTGTGGTCGTTGACGTACCCATGTATGGACGAGTGAATGCATGGAGTAGCTGTCTTTTCCATCTATGCGATGATGAGTAATTAGAGACAGCTGCGTCAATTCTTTGAGAGCTACTCTGAGACGGATCTCGTCAAACTCGTCGATGCCCTCGCCTTGGCGAAGTACAGCTGGCATGACTGGCAAGCACGATCTTTGTTGGTGTGCTGCAACACATTGTATCACGAATTGTTTCAGGGCCTCAGCCCATGTCTTAGGACGAGAGTGAGTTTCCACCACATTCTGCTCTCTTTGTATTTCGTCCGCTTCTTTTGACTCGAGTAGAGGATGATGAACGGCATTAAGCAGGAACTGCGTCTGAATATTCTCACAGTGTAGAAAGGAAAACATTTTCAATAGCTCAACCGCGTCTTTAGCATCTTGTGTCGGATTTTCTTCGAGTTGATGGTATATCACCTCGTAGCTCGAATATACATTCATGTTCTTGTCGTCCGGGACATGCCCTGAGACATTACGAGCTTTTCTAATCCGTTGCCAGTTTCTGTCGTAGAAGTTGAGGTACTCTGCTAATGTACACAGCTGGTTCAGAATCGCCTTGCCTGCATGAACAAGCGCTAGTGGCAAAAACCCCAGGGCCTTGGAAATAAGGCCTGCTGATTCCAGGGCTGTTTCTTTCCATGGCGAAGATTCACCAGCGGCTTTCAGTAGCAAATCATCAGCTTCCGCACTGTCGAGTGTCTCGAAATGGTAGGATTCGGAGCCAATGTTGCCGTGGGTGCGGTTTGCTGGATTTCGAGTAGTCACTAGAATGTGACCTCTCTCACCGCTTGGGAAATACTCATCTAGTGCTAGGCTAGGATCGTCCGCACTGTCGATGACCAACAGCCAAGGGTACTCCAGGCTGGAAAGCCAGCTCTTCGCAGCGCGCTCATTGGGTTCTACGCCACCAATCTCGGCGATCCTTGCAAATGTATGCTTCGCATTCTCGTCTGAGCTCGCGTCGATCCAGAGGATGCCCCAGAATCTTTTTCGGTTGTCCTGCGCGAATTTGCAGCAGAATTGCGTCTTGCCCGAGCCGCCAAGACCGAAGATAACGAAGCGTCTCTGGGATTGACCTTGATCTGGTAATGCCCTAGTCGCGAAAGTATCTTTGAGATCCTTCAATAAATTTTGTCTACCTGTGAATATACTACTGACGGTTTGAGGAATATAAAAGTGTTGGTTTGAAAATGCTGACGAGGCGACAGCCGTGGCAGTTCTAGGGCAATCGTTGATCTTTAAAGGTTAACATGAGCGATGCTGCATGATGGTACGTCCTGTAATTCAACAATAGCTCGTCCTTCATCAGAGGAATTTACAAGGTTACCGCTCTCTTCAATGACATTACATGATATGTGATTTGACGCACTCACAGAATGGCAATGGCTCGAACTCATTGACAAGTCTAACCATGATCACTTGTGATTCCGTACAAGCCGGTGACATGTCCCAAGACATTGAACATTGTAGTATGTTCCCAAGAGCAAAGGCAACTAACGAAGACAAGAAACCGAATGGTACTCACATGGTCGGTGTAGACAACACCCTGACTCGGTTGCAGAGCACTGATTTGTGATTCCAGGCTCAGCCTGAGAGCTTGCACATCCACACTCAAATGGTCAATTGCCGAATCTCTCGTCGCCTGAGATCTGCGTGTATATATTCTGGATCAAGTCAGCTCTCAATATAAGGAATTACGGCTAGGGTACGGCGGGCTTACAGATTGAGTGAGCTCAGTAAAAGCTGCAGGGCGCCTTGGGAGGTGTGGAGTTGCGCCCGTAGAGAGTTGAAATCTTCGTTCTTCTGTTGCCTCCTCAACTGTTTTCTGAAGCCATCAAGTTTGCGAAATATCTTCGGACCCTCTGATCCAATGATCTCCATCAACAACGTCTCCAAGCCATCGACAATTGTCCGACAATCTCGTAATAATCTACCGGTGTTACGCCAAAGCCTCCTGGAGTCTACTGCCAATACTGCAGGGTTTTCATCCAACTCGGCAGTGAAGATATCGCGGATGGACTCATTAACGGACAACAGAGCCTCAAGCTCTTACTGCAAGGCTACGAGGTCGCTTTCGATTGCCGCAGCTCCAGCCTGGATATCGCGAAGATAGCTCACAAAACGCCAGCTCACGTCAAGTAATCCTACGGTTCCGGCGAGGATTGACAAAGGGTCACCCATCCTTCATCATCGGAAGAGGCATTCTTAGGAGAACCCTAGCAAGGACAGGGAGCTCATTCAAAGTGAGCTACTTCAGCCTCTTGACTTGGCAGCGTCAGCAGTTGGTGGATGCCGGACCCGACCTGTGCCAACTTGAAGATCCGATGTCTTTAAGCCGTTGCCTTGGTACGTGTCATTTACTTTGATGATCCCAGCCGGGACGCAGGATCCACCGGACAACGGCACCTAGCCTACGACTTAGCCGGGTGAGAAGAGTACCGAGGTGGGTAATGTACGATAGGCGTCCGCGGCGGCTGCATGCTTCGAGGCTTGCTGCTCCCCGAACATGCAGGATGACAGCAAGCACGAAGACGAGAACTCCGATGAGTCGCGTAAGGATCGCCAGATGTGCTACTCATCGTTTCAAACGAGGCAAGGCGTGCGCGCGTACTGTTGCCTTGCGCGCACGCCTCAGTTCTTCTCTTGTTATTTACTCCTATCTCCATCAAATATATTACGGCTGCAGGGCGTGTCTTACCGTAAGCACAATCTCTGCCTACACAAGGTGACACAAGGCGGTGTTCGAGCCTCGCTCTAGATGTAGCTCCATGCAAGACCCTGTTGTCGCTCAGGGTATTGTGTGTGGCTGGCGGTCAAAGTACAAGGCTGAAGATCTCGATGGAATCTACACCTGAACCTTCAAGTAAATTCCCAAAGGCGCCCTGCGTGCATACTGGACTCTCTAAATCTACATCTGAAGATGCTCAGCGACTTGTCCAGTCTGTCGCCGCGTTATTTGGCTTTGAGCAACGGCATCGCCGATGTCCGCTTTATCATCCTGATGCTGGCCTTGGCCTATTGGGCTTATGGCTATTTACAAAAACGGGACAGACTTAGGGTAAGCCGTTTCTCCACACCATCTTGAATTGGTGCTGATGTTTTGCTATATAGTCCGAAACAGCTTTTGGCGAATCACAAGGCTGCTTGCCCATGAAGTCGAGAGTTCCCTATAAATGGCCGTTTGCCCTCGATCTTCTCAAGAGTCAATATGATGCAAACTCAGACAAGCGTTTGATGAGATTCCAGTCACAGTATTAAAACAGTCTGGGAGCCAACTTCGAGATAAATCTATTCGGAAATAGCGGTTACGTGTCTACAGACCCCAACACTATCGAAACTCTGCTTTCCACTCGTTTCGAAGGTAAGAATACAAAATCCACCAGAGCAGGAGATTCTCAAGGAAGACTCAGATTATGGCTTGGGATCACGCAGTGATGCCCTTTACTCGTTCCTTGGCCATGGTATTTTCACGCAAGATGGCTCATCTTGGAAGCATTCTAGAGAACTCTTGCACCGTCAATTCGCGAGGATGCAGTACCAAAACTTGAAAGACATCAGCGAGCATGTGAATGATCTGGTGTCCCTCCTCTCCGAGAACACCGGTATCATCGATCTGCAGCCGCCATTCTTCAACTTCACTCTCTCCACTACCACAGCCCTGATCTTCGGTCGTTCAGTTGCCAGTCTCTCCGAAGAGAAACAAGAAGCCTTTGGCCGAAACTTCGACTATGCATCGGCCATCTGCGCGATGCGTATACCCCGTCAAGATATAACCAGGCATGCAGCGTCGTTAAGAACTTTGCTTCGGACTTCGTGGATCAGGCTCTGAAACTCAGGAATCGTAACGATAAAGATGCATCGAGTCGATATGCCTTCATCTACGACCTCTACGACGAGCTCAAAGACAGCACTCTTGTTAGAGATCAGCTCGCACACGTCCTTATTGCTGGCAGAGATACTACGGCATGTCTCCTCTCTTGGACCTTGTGGGTCGCTTTTCCATGCCAAAGTGTCCGTCATCTACTTCTAATTCTATCACAGCTTTCTCCTCGTGAGGCACCCATCCGTACTTCACCGTCTACGTCGTGAGATCCAGTCAATTGTGCATGAGGGAGAGGATCTGACAAGGACGACCATCCAAAAATTGGGTTATCTTAGATGTATTCTGAACGAAAGTTGGCAAACTATCCATGCCCTTGCCCCGCGGGCCTTGCTGATCCTCTGACTCCTCACAGCGCTCAGGCTTTATCCACAATTGCCCATGAAAGTCCGGTTCGCGCTAAAGCCAACAATCATCCCCAGTGGTGGCGGTCCAGATGCCAAGTCACCTGTGCTGCTTCGAACGGGAATGGGAATTGGATACTCTGTGTATCATATGCACCGCAGAACAGAGCTCTATGGCCCCGATGCTACGGAATTTCGACCTGAAAGGTGGGAAGGACCCGAGCTAGCCAACATTGGCTGGGGCTTTCTACCTTTCCATGGAGGACCGAGAGTGTGTCTCGGTCGTAAGTGCTGCTAGTCTTCGTATGGTGATGCGCTAACAGGTAAACACAGGTGATTTCGCCCTCATGGAAGCATCTTGCGCCATAATTCGAATCGTTCAAAAATTCCCCAACCTGGCCTTGCCGCCCGGTGTTCCCAGAGACCCAGTCGGTATGGAAAGGCAAACCCTGACGCTGGTACTTTCCAGTGCCGATGGATGTAAAGTCATACTTTGATTCTTGCTACTATGCTGGATCTGATGGCTCGGCCCTCCTTTGGACGTTGGAAACGGTGATTGACGCTAGCTGAAACTCCATCTTCACTGGGCATCCAGACTCCGAGTCAGGGATTCATGTTACAATAAGGTAGCGGTGGCTAAATCATGGCTTTCCGAACATTTTTTCATTGTTTGCCTGTTGGGGTAATTATGAGTATCAGGCGGTGATCAGCCACCGTATGTATGATTGAACTCCGGTTTTATTCAAGCGTGGAGAAACAACAACAGTGTGCGGATATAAGATGTGCCTAGACAGCTATCGTAGTTGGGCCGTTATATCCAACAAATGGAGACGCCGTTTCTTCCAGGCGTTCAATACGTACCTGACTTATCCAAGGCATTACTTTAGGTTGCCAGTCATGCTTGGTGCCCAGGGTTGGTCCAGGGCCCCGGCTTCGCTTGTAAGAGCTAGCGCGGCGGGGCGCCTCGTTCACTTGCATCCTCATGCAGCCTCGTTAGGAACACCCACTCTCAGGTTTCAGCACCAAGACAAGGCGCCTGCTCAATCACGCTGGTTTCATGAAGCAGCGAAGCAGCGTGGCAGCGCTACGAAAGCGCTCGAATTGCGATCATGCGCAGCATTCATTCGCAGGGCGCAAGGCTATCAGCTTCACCTCCTGCTTCCTTCAATGCTATTCGTACAGCGACCGAAGGAAGTGACAAGTATAACGATCCTAAGTGGAACTCTATATATTGAAGTAATCCGACACCGCTAATTTTGCTTCACTATTCCACAGTAGCTTCAAAGCACCAAAGCCGTCGCATCTCCTTCATGTCAGGGCGTTCACCCTCTGCGGGCTGTGTGTTTTCATGAGCCTTCACATACAAGTCTCCTTATCGTCGTTGATATAAGAGCCTCTTCTTCTCGTGACCAAATCTTGCCCCAATGCATCACGAAAATCTTTGCCTTAGCTCCTCCCCACGTCTATCCATTTATCGAGCATTATACCAAGGCCTTCTAGAACACCTCGACTCGACTGCGGCATCGTGCATGCAGGTGCAGAACCATTCGCTGCAATGTGCAACACGCCAATCCTCGTCTACCAGTGCGGTCAGAATGAACCCACAAGACGAGTTGCAAGCTGTCAGGGTGCCATCTACAACGGGATCGAGTGCAAACGACCTCAGCCGAAGAGATACTCGGAACATGGAGACTGTACCAACTGCACTATCGGCAGTGAAGCCGCCAGGCTTGAGTGGAGTATCCAACAAACGCGGCAGTCCTGTCTCCGCCTTGGAGCGACGCCGAAGGCGATGGCAGACATCGAGCCAACGCGCGAGCAGATGAGGACGTGGCGACTTGGGAAGTTCGAGGGTGCACCTGCGTACGACAACGACAGTGGGTACGGAAGTGAAAGCACATGGAGCGGAAGCCAGTACAGCAAGAGTCGATCTGGAACAAGCTCCGAGTACAGCGCAAGTCCATCTACTACACAGAGAAGTAGACCCTGAAGAGAGAGGCAGGACGTCGGAAGGCACTTGGGATACACGGGCGAGAGTGGGCTTCGTGGGAAATCCGGCAGCGAAGGTCGCTTTGACGGGAGAGGTTACAGTGATTACGGGAGCGAAAGTGGGTACAGCACTGGGCGCTCACACAGCAGCAGGCACCGTCACTGAGCAGATTGCTAGCACTCAGGTGTACTTGACCAATTATAGAAGCAGATTATTGACGAATTTTTCTGGAAAATCATCCAGTGGCAGTCCTGTACCCAACTTCCTAGCAGTCCGTCGTTTAGATCAGCACCTGTCACCTACTCTCTAAGGCTCTTGATCGTCTCTTTAAATAAGCTCTCTTTGACTACCGACCATGATTTAGCTTGAGCACTCCGATATTGTACAGACTCCTCTTTGTATACCGTTGGTAATAATTGAGGCCTAATTCGTGGATCTCGCTGACAAAGCCTGCCAAGCCCGCGTAATGATGCTTGTCTGGTGTGCGGCTAACCCCCTTGGGACACCCACCTAGAGTGGTGTCATCTTCCGTCTCACCATCTTCACCGTCTTACCTTCTATGTAAGACTACACTTCTCTTATAACCTCTTGCTTCTCAAACATAACCTCAATCGAAGTGTCCGAACAGGTCTCCGAGCAATCATGGAGACCCTACTGAGACAGTCCCGCTCAATGTGCCCCTTTCTGAACAAAACCTCGCCGGCTACTCTACGTACATTGTCTACGTCTACCCGTCCTGCTTCCGGCGGTGGAGGGACAATGTCGAATCTCCAGGTTCTTGCTCGTCGCTGCCCGGTGATGGGGAAGGCAATGGCTGTCCAATCCGCTAAGGCTGGCAATGCTGCCCTGGGTGGCGTGTTCGGCGGTGCCAGAGCTTATGGAGGGAAAGCGAAACTGCATACAACCAGGGCTCAACATGCAACGGTTGGCGGAGACATGCTTAGGCCTGGCAAAGATGGTAAGTCTCTCGACGCTTCCCTCGAACCATCCATTGACATTACCTCAGAGTCAGTGCCTCAAGGCCCTAGACCGGTATCTGCGACTCCGCACGATGCTCCGACTCCAGGTCCGAAACCGCCTGCGCCACAAATGACAAAATTCGATTATGAGGCATTCTACAATACTGAACTCGACAAGAAGCACCATGACAAGTCCTACCGCTACTTCAACAATATCAACAGGCTCGCTCAAGAGTTCCCTCGTGCGCACATGGCGGAGAAGGAGGAAAGGGTCACGGTCTGGTGCTCCAATGACTACCTGGGAATGGGCAGCAACCCACAGGTTTTGAAGACAATGCACGAGACTCTGGATATGTACGGCTCTGGCGCAGGAGGAACCCGGAACATCTCTGGTCATAACCAGCATGCCATGGGTCTTGAAGCTACCATCGCCAAATTGCATGCGCAAGAGTCCGCACTGGTTTTCTCCTCTTGCTACGTTGCGAACGACGCAACACTGGCAACCCTTGGAAGCAAGCTACCCAACTGTATCATTCTGTCGGACAGCATGAACCACGCCTCCATGATCCAAGGAATCCGCCATTCGGGCGCCAAAAAGATGGTATTCAAGCACAACGATGTGGCAGACCTAGAGGCGAAGCTAGCCTCCCTACCGAGCGACGTCCCTAAGATCATCGCCTTCGAAAGTGTCTACAGCATGTGCGGCTCCGTTGGCCCCATCGGAAAAATCTGCGACCTGGCAGAGAAGTACGGTGCCGTCACCTTCCTCGACGAAGTCCACGCAGTCGGCATGTACGGACCCCACGGCGCCGGCGTCGCCGAGCATCTCGACTACGAAGCGCATCTCGCCGGCCGCCCGCGCGGCACCATCATGGAGCGCATCGACATCATCACCGGCACCCTCGGCAAAGCCTACGGCTGCGTAGGCGGCTACATCGCCGGCTCCGCGCAAATGGTAGACACCATCCGCTCGCTCGCCCCAGGCTTCATCTTCACCACCTCCCTCCCCCCCGCCACCATGGCCGGCGCCAAAACCGCAATCGAATACCAACACAGCTACCAAGGCGACCGCCGCCTCCAACAGCTGCACACCCGCGCCGTGAAAGACGCACTGGCCGAGAGGGACATCCCCGTCATCCCCAACCCCTCGCACATCATCCCCGTCCTTGTCGGCAACGCCGAGATCGCCAAAAAGGCTAGCGACCTCCTCCTCGAGGACTGGGGCATCTACGTCCAGGCAATCAACTACCCGACCGTGCCCCGAGGCGAGGAGCGCTTGCGCTTCACGCCTACGCCGGGACATACGCGCGAGTTGAGAGAGCACTTGGTCACGGCTTTGGATGCGGTGTGGATTCAGCTCAGCATCAAGAGGACGGCGGACTGGGCTGCTGAAGGGGGGTTTGTGGGCGTGGGCGTTGAGGGTAAAGTGGAGGAGCGGCCGCTATGGACGGACGAGCAGCTTGGGCTGAAGGACCTAAGGCGAGAGATGCAGGCTGGAGGTGCGGTGGGGGCTATGGAGGCGGTTCTGGAGAGGGAGACTAGGCAGACTGCGAGGGCGGTGGCTGCGGCGGCGTGATGTGCTTGGGTTTGAGAGTGTGATGTGAAGCGTGAAGTTGATGGATGATTTGATGAGTCGACTTATGAGTAAAAGTACGATCTTTAGCCCTGGTGGAACTTGGGTTGGAAATTGTTGAACTAAAGATTACAGCACAGTCAACTTGTCCGCGGCATTTGGGACAAACAGTGCGTTTTCAATAGAAATGTTGCAAACCCGTAGCAGCATGCTATTGCGACGAGGGCGTTGAACCTGGATGCTCCCCCCCCCCTTCTGAAGCTTGTGAAACGTCCCGTACCGCCCG
>JAABUS010001022.1_pt1 | contig 65083 bp, 3 predicted proteins | sample 5560161 | NCBI WGS metagenome assembly JAABUS01 (sample SAMN10711885, study PRJNA513376) | rock metagenome | isolation source: Antarctica rocks | place: Antarctica: Victoria Land, Trio Nunatak nord | collected 2016-01-04
CCTAACCCTAACCCTAACCCTAACCCTAACCCTAACCCTAACCCTAACCCTAACCCTAACCCTAACCCTAACCCTAACCCTAACCCTAACCCTAACCCTAACCCTAACCCTAAATTTAATTATGACGAATATTAATAACTATAGTATATAGTCTTAAAGTATACGAAATAAACTTAATTACGACGAGTACCTATAAATAATATATATAGAAGAACGCGGTATAAAGATAATAATTAAAGCGGTAAGAGACTCGATAAGGAAGTAGTTTATTTTATTATAAAATAAAAGAATTTAAAGAGTACCTATATATAGTCCTAAAGTATATAAAGTAAATTTAATTATAACGAATATTAATAACTATAGTATATAGTCTTAAAGTATACGAAATAAACTTAATTACAACGAGTACCCGTAAATAATATATATAGAAGAACGCGGTATAAAGATAATAATTAAAATAGTAAGAAACTCGATAGGGAAGTAATTTATTTTATTATAAAACGGAAAAATTTAAAGAGTATTTATATATAATCCTAGAGCGTACGAAGTAAACTTAATTATAATAAATATTAATAACTATAATATATAGTCTTAAAGTATACGAAGTAAATTTAATTATAACGAGTACCCGTAAATAGTATATATAAAAGAACGCGGTATAGGGATAATAATTAAAGCGGTAAAAAATTTAATAAAGAAATAATTTATTTTATTATAAAATAAAAGGATTTAAAGAGTACCTATATATAATCCTAAGGCGTACGAAGTAAATTTAATTATAACGAATATTAATAACTATAATATATAGTCTTAAAGTATATAAAATAAATTTAATTATAACGAGTACCCGTAAATAATATATATAGTCTTAGAGTATATAAAGTAAATTTAATTATAACGAGTATTTAAAAGTAATATATATAGTCCTAGAGTTAATAAAAGAAAATAATAATAAAATAACGGAGTTAGGCCTACGTATAATACGAAGACCGGCGGAGGGGATATAATTATAATTAATATTAATAACTACTACGGGTAATTTAAGAGTTATAAGACCGAATTTAATAATAACCGGTATTTACGACTACTATTTATAACGATATAATTTATAGAGTAAATTTAAAAATAACGCCTATATATAATCTTAACTACTAGAGTATAAAAGAGGGAAGTAACTATTAATACGAAATCTATAAATATTATATATAATCGTAGAGTATATAAATAAGTAATAAGATATATTATTTATAATATTAAAATATACGAAGTAAATTTATTTATAGCGACTACCTACGGTACCAAAGTTTAGGAATTTTAAATTTAATAATATTACTAAACCTAAATATTATAATAACTCTTATTAAGACTATTAAATCTAATTATATAAAGTATTTTTTCATATATAGATAATAATACCTATTTAAAAACTTTAATTAAAATATATATCGAATATATTTATTAAATTCTATAACTTATAAAGTAAAACCTTTTTATTATATATAACTATAATCGAGTTCTAAATTTATAAGTTTAATTATAAAAATTTTATAAATTTAATTATAAAAACTACTTAATTAATACTAATCTAACTAATTAATTTATATAGATTATTAGGTTTATATATAAACCTATATATTCGTAAAGTTAGGGTATTAATTTATAACGAATTATTTATATTTATATAAATATTTTATATAAAAATTTTATTTATACTACCGTTTTAATTATATATAAAAAGAGAACGAATTAATCTAGTTTTATTAAAACTATAATTTTAATTTATTATTTATATTATATTATATATAATTTATCTTAACTACCTAGTAGTCTTTAAATATATAAATTATAAACGAAAAAAAAACTTTAAATACCCGTTATAAAAATTATTAATAAATTAAGATATCTAAAAGATATTAAAGGTATCGAAGAGACTATTTTAAAATTTAATAAAATTTTTATTAATAACTTTTTATATTTAAAAATAACATTAATAAGAAGGTATTATATATAATTTAATAAATAATTCTTTCCTAATTTCTCTTATTTAAAATTGAGAATCGATAAAAAATATAATATAAATTTAAGGCTACGAATTAATTAGAGGTATTATATATAAATTATAAAATATTAATATAGAGAACTAATATAACCGTAATTATATATAATATATTAATCGAGATTTATAAAATAAATATAATTAATAATTTAAAGAGTTTTTTAAAATTTTATATTTAATATATATTAAACCCCGCCTAAACTTTCTTTTTTTTTTTAAATTTATTAATAATATATCCTTTATTTAATAAATTTAATTATATATAAAACGCGAGGACCGCGAGTATAAATAAACGTAATAATATATTTATATATAATATTATAATAATATATACGGATATTACGTCGCGTTAGGCCGTTATTATTTATAAATAATAATAAAATCTTAAACGGATTAAATTAATCTTTTTGAATTTCGAAATAAATATTATCCGTAATTATTATAATAGAGTTTAATTATATAGAGTATTAATTAATATTATATTTAGGAAAACTATATATATAGGGACGGATAATAAATAAAAATTTATATAAATAAAAAGAATTAATTATTAAAATAAAAATGAGATTTATAATAAATTTAATTTATAATTATATATACCCCGAGACGTATAAAAGGTACTAAATCGATATATAAATAAAAAAAATTATATAAATATAAATAAATAATAAACGAGTTAAGGTAATTATATATAATAATTAAATATTATATTAATAATATAAATAGTTAAAAGGGAAGAAATCGAAATAAAAATATTAAATTAATACCGAAATTAAATTTATACCGGTAGTAAATAATTATAGAATCGGGTAGATTAAATATATATACCGACTATATATAATCGATAACGATATATTAAAAATAGTCGTTTATATAATAATATTATTTACGCGAGCGAGGTTTATTTATAAACTTTCTATATATATAATAAGGAAACTCTACTAAGTATTTTCTATCTACCGCGAAATCTCGATTATATATAGAAATAAATTAATTTAACTCTACCGAAACTATAATATTAATTTTTTAAATAAATTATATTATATATAATCCCCTTTATTAAAACTTTATATTAATATTAATTATAATTTTAAATACGTCGTTATTATTTTCTCCCGAGTTTATTAATTTAATATTATTATAGGTTAACGAATTATAATTATTAATAACTATAATAAATATTTAAAAAAGAAGAAAATAAAATAAAAGTAAATAGTTAAAACCTAGGCGTAATTAATAATAAATAAATATAAAATAAAATAAATAACTAGCTAATTAAGGCTAGATATATTATATATAAAATATTATATATATAAAATATATAAAGTTAAAGGGGTTAGGTTAAAAACTTTATATTTAATACTAATTAAAAATATATATTAAAGCGTTATTAATTATTATTTTATAAAGTATATAATTTTTATAATAAATTTTATAAAGCCTAGTTATTTAAACTACTTTTTTAATTATATATAAATTTATATTATTTTAGCTCCAGCGGATCTACCGGCCAAATTATACTATATTATATATAATTTAAATATTATAGAAATTATCGAATTTTTAATTATTAATATCTTTTAATATATTTTTATAATCGAAAATTTCTTTTTATTTATTTATTTCTTTATTATTAACCTCTAGACCGCCCTCGTTATTAGCGGTTATAAAAATTAATATATTATTATATACTAGGTTTAACCCACCCCTATCGATTTTAATAAAACTATTAATAATAATAAAAATAAAGAGATTATTAATAATAATAAAAGTAAAGAAACTATTAATAATGGTAAAAGTAAAGAGATTACTAATAATAATAAAAGTAAAGAAACTATTAATAACGATAGGAGTAAAGAGATTATTAATAATTTTAATAATTCGCGCCTTAATAATCTATTTAGATTTTAATTAAAACTACGATAAAAGAGTATTTAATAAAAATTTAATAAGGGTATCGATTAACTCTTTTAATATATCTCGGTATTTATCGATATAATTAATATCTTTATATTTATATATAGTCCTCGAGGTATCGTATCTACTATTTTAAATTATATTTTTATTATTATCCTCCTTCGATACTCTCCTATTAATACGATTCTTAGAATCGCGGCTTTTATAGATTATATTTTAACTATTAATAATAGAGTTATTAAATTTTTATATTTTTAAATAGACTTTTAACGGTAGCTACCTTTATTTATTCGCTAAAAATAATTTACTTATCGGACGAAATTTATAAAGAGGAGAAAGAGGGTTAATAGGAATATTAAAATAACGGGCCTAAAAGAAGTAACGGGAGAAAAAGAAATAATAATAATAATAATAATAACTATTAAAAGTAAATCGACTCGTATAAACTAGTAATAATAATAGAGTTCGTAAAAAGAGTAGAGTTATATATAATTAAAAACTACTAAAAGTATTTAATAATAACCGACGATTTTAAAATAAATACCCGAAGTATAAATATAAATACGTAAAGTAAGAGTTAATAATAAACTCGTTATTAAAGTCGAAAATTAAATCGTCGTTAATTATTACTTTTATAAACTCCTTTATATCGGGTATTTTTAAAATATCGGGTTTATAATATAATATAAATATTATATATAAAATTAATATAATAATTAAAAATTAATATTTACCCCGTTATATATAATTTATAATTAATATAATAAGTTAATATTAGAGTTATTTATAAATTAAACTCGGTTATAGAATTCTATATCTACGATTATATAAAATTTATTTTAAATTATTTTATCTACGAGACCGCTAGCCCTAGATTTTTTAATAATTAATTAAAAATATTATTAATATAACTCTATTTTGGAACTCGAGGATTATAAATCTTAATAGTAGAATTAACGCGCTCGAAGACGTATTTAATTACTCTCTTTTTATAGAGCCCGAGTCTAGTTACTATTAACTTATAATTATCAACTAGTAAATAAAGGATTTGAAAAGAATTAATTTTATTTTAAAAAGATTTATAAAACTCGCCGTTTATTATTAATAAAGTAGGATTATATATAATTTATTATATATAAAAAGACGAGGTAAGAACGGAGTTAATAATTAAATATTTAATATATATAATTAACTAACGATAAATAAAGAGGTATATATTTAAAGAAGAAAAATATTAATATAAAATAAAATTTTGAATCGAAATTATAATTAAAATTAAATATTTACTCTCTAAACTAGCCCTAATTAATATAAAATAACGTATTAATTTATAACGATATATTTATATAAATAAAGATAATAAAGAAACGAAACGACGAATATTATAAAAATAATAATTATATACGGAATTAATAATTTATATACGAGACTATATATAACTATTTATTATATATAATATCTTATTATATATAATATTTAAATAATTAGCTTCTAGTCGATCTAGCTAGATATAAAGAAATTATATAATATTAAAAATATTTAAATTAAATAATAATACCGTAGCCTTAAATTATTTATATTATAAATAAATTAATTCTTTTAATTAATATATTAAATCCGGACCTCCTAGAAATACGATTAATTATTTTTATTTTAACCGAGCGTATTAATCTTATTATTATATATAATTAATATATATTATTAAAGGATATTTTAAAAAATAACTAAAGTTTACGAATTAAAATTAATTATAACGAGTATTTATTATTATAATATATAGTTCTAGAGTTTACGAATTAAATTTAATTAAATAAATATAATTATAATTAGAGTTTACGAACTAAATTCGATTATAACGAATATTAATAATTATTATATATATTTTTAGAGTTTACGAGCTAAATTTAATTATAATAAATATTAATAATTATTATATATATTTCTAGAACTTACGAGCTAAACTTGATTATAACGAGTATTAATAATTATTATATATATTCTTAAAATATATAAAGTAAATTTAATTACGACGAGTACTTATAAATAGTATATATAGAAGAATGTGGTATAAAAATAATAATTAAAGTAGTAAAAAACTCGATAAAGAAGTAATTTATTTTATTATAAAATAAAAAGATTTAAAAAGTATTTATATATAATCCTAAAGCGTACAAAGTAAATTTAATTATAATATATATTAATAATTATAGTATATAGTCCCGGAGTATATTAACGGAATTTAATTACAACGAGTACCTAAGAGTAGTATATATAGTTTTAAAATATACGAAGTAAATTTAATTATAACGAGTACCCGTAAATAGTATATATAATCTTAGAGTATACGAAGTAAATTTAATTATAACGAGTATTTAAAAGTAATATATATAGTCTTAGAGTTAACGAAAGAAAATAGTAATAAAACGACGGAGTTAAATTTATATATAATATAAAGGCCGGCGGAGGGGATATAATTATAATCGGTATTAATAATTATTACGGGTAATTTAAGAGTTATAAAACCGAATTTAATAATAACCGGTACCTACGATTATTATTTATAACGATATAGTTTATAGAGTAAATTTAAGAATAACGCCTACGTATAATTTTAACTACTAGAGTATAAAAAAGAGAAATAACTATTAATATAAAATTTATAAATATTATATATAATTATAGAGTATACGAATAAATAATAAAATATACTATTTATAATATTAAAGTATATAAAGTAAATTTATTTATAACGACTACCTACGGTACCGAAGTTTAGGAATTTTAAATTTAATAATATTATTAAATTTAAATACCGTAGTAACTCTTATTAAAACTATTAAATCTAATTATATAAAGTGTTTTTTTATATATAAATAGTAATATTTATCCAAAAACCTTAATTAAAATATATATCGAATATATTTATTAAATTCTATAACTTATAAGGTAAAACCTTTTTATTATATATAACTATAATCGAGTTCTAAACTTATAAGTTTAGTTATAAAAATTTTATAAATTTAATTATAAAAACTATTTAATTAATATTAATCTAATTAATTAATTTATATAGATTATTGGGTTTATATATAAATTTATATATTTATAAAGTTAGGACCTGTACTAGACCTCGGAAAGAATATAATCGAATTAATAAAATACTTAACGGAAGAATTATTATAAAAGTAATATTTATAATCGTTCCGTGTATAATTATTACCCGCTTTATTTTTAATTTATCTCTATTACTATTAAAACTATTATTATCGTTTATATTAATATTATTACTAGTATTACCGGTAATAATATTATTATTAATAGTTAAAACGGGAGCGGACGAGCCGTTTTTCGAGGGTAAAGTATTTATAATTATTTTAACGAAAGAATTAAAACTATTACTACCGCGAGTTTTAATTAAATCGAATATAAAAATACGGAATATATTATATTAATTAAGGTTAGTAGACTAGGAGCTAGAATTAAAAATAATTTTATTTTTATAAAATTAAATTTAGGAGGTCTTATTTAAAGTGAAATTTATATAATTATTAAACTACGAGTCGTAGTTAGAATTTATAAAAATATTAATTAATAACCCGTATTATTTAAAATTTAATATTAGGATATTAATATATAATAAATATTAATAATTATTATACCTTTCGTAATATTTAAATTTTTAAATAAGAAAATTTATACCTAGTTATTATATAGTAGTTAAATCTCGCCTTTCCTAAAATATAGAGATAGTATTATATTAGTCTCATTTATATTAATATATATAACGAAAATATTAATATTAATTATTTAGGTATTTTAATTAATATTTATTTATTAATTCGTCGAAGGACCTTGGATTTAAAAGAAAATATTATTATTTCTATTAAAAGCGGTTTATTTAGGTATATTAATAATATAATAAATACTTTTATTTCCTAGTAGGTAATACTTTATAATTTACGCGAGACTTATTATAATTAGAGAGTTTTAATTAAAAAGGAGAATTACGACGATAAAAGTAATAATTTACTAAATATTAAAAATATATAAAAGAATCGGAACTTTATTTTAAAGACTTAATCGTATTATTAATATATAAAATAAAGAATATCTAGTAATTTAGTATTCGTAATTTAATATTATTAAGAATCCTTAATAAAGTAAATTTATATATTATATTTCTAATTCGAAATATTTAGACACTTCTATTATAATAAGTACTATATATACCTAGTTTATTATATTTTTGAAATCGTGATATTCAAGTCTATAACTCTCATATATATTCTCTTTATATACGGTTCATTTTCGTTAATGTAGGAATTCACGTGTAAATCAAGAGTAGTTTTCTACATAAATTCTTCTTTTCCATTATAACTCACTCATGATCTTGATCGATTCCTATCATTTGTACCTTGTTATAGCCACGGCAGTTATTTTCTATCTTTTATATATACAAAACATTTGACTAGGAGTAATGATTACTATGTTGTATATTTGAATCAAATCAGAATTTTGGATACGCTAAATTTGGACTGGGCTTTCAGATGCTGAGCGCAGGCTTTATCCGAAGCACCGAGGCGCACATCTTCCCGGCCTCGATCACTTTGATCTTGCATGTACAGTGTACGAAAAGCCAGACAGTGGGTTATCAAGCATTAGCGAGCGAACTGAAGTGGTTCACTTGGTGGCCGGCCGCCCATAACGTGTCTTCCATTAATGTAAGTAAGCTTACATTGCAGCTAGATAGATGCATTTGAAATCATCCAATCGAGGAATGGAGGTTTATCTTGATTATGCCAATTAAGTGACGGGGCATGCTGTCTGACCATGGCGAGGAAGCGTGCTGCATTCTTGTACGCGTCATCTACGCCAGACCGCCGAAGCCACAAAAGTAGGGTTCGCCGACGGTGTAGTAGCTTGTTCCTCTGGATCAAAGCTTTCTCGTGTCTTTGCTGCTGAGGCGCCTGACACGTAGACCTATCGAGGCGGTCTGGCAAAGTCTTCAAAAGCGCACTTCTCTCATGGAAGGGAAAGCTTCTAGCTAATGTCATGTCCCTTCAGCATCTGCCCCAAGCTAGTCAATCAACGGCTGGAGAACTAGATTCCTAGACCAATATACCAATAATACCAAGACCTCTGGGTATGCTCCTAACGATTCCCCAAATCGTTGAGAGTCTAGCTCCAAGCGTCGACTCGTCGAAGTGTGTCACCACTTGACGCAGAAGGTGTCTGAGTATGTACGAGAAAGTATAATTTGTAGGTTCAAGATCCCCTCTCAGGTATCGTTGCCAAATATTTCCTTTATTAGACTTTTTTTGTTGACTGAAAGACTGATTAGCTCTGATAGGGTAAAATGGTAAAATACCTACTTTTACCCATTGCGTTCTTAGGAATCTCCTCAACCACCTTCAGCTCCTGTGGTATCTTATAGCTTGCAAGCTTATCTTTCATCGCTCTTCGCATATCCATGACACCCCAAGTCTTGCCCCCTTTACCAGTCTGAGCATGAGCAGGATCTAGAATCACGACTGCTGCCACTTTCTGGCCCCATTGTTCTGATGCAACACCAACTACTGCTGCTTCTGAAATTTGAGGCCTGTATATATATTAGCAAGATCACTCGGTGAAAGTGGCGAAGAAACCTTACAATGACAAGAGCTCTCTTTCGATTTCCAACGCGCTGACTTTCTCGCCACCGCTCTTGATAATGTCTGTACTCTTCCTCCCTCGAATAAAGTACATGGGACCTCTTGGCCAGTCCTGTCCGCTTTGCCCAGCGCCCTCGACAGCTTGCCTCGTTGCAATGTCACCAGTCTTGAACCACTTTCCGCCTCCATCTTCTGCTGCCACGAACTCTTCTGACGTCGCCTTTTCGTTGCGCCAGTACTCTGAAAAGACGGTGGGGCCACGCAGCTGTATTTCACCCTCTCTTTCCATACCATCTTTATCGACCTCATCGCCTACTGGAATCACTTCCTGTGTCTCGCTGTCAACCAGTCGCGCTTGCACCAAAGGTAATGGCCACCCGACACTGCCGTCTACCCTGTCCTGAGAGTCCAAGCCACAGCTCAGAGCCATGCCCACTTCAGTCATACCGTATCGTTCAAGCAGAATGTTACCACCACTGAGCTCTGTCCATGCTTTTTTCATCGGCGTCGGCAGCGCCGATGAGCCTGATATGTTCAATCGCAGATTCTTAGGTGCCAATGCCTGCTTGGTTGCACCTTGCATAGGCGGAGACAATTTTTCGTGGGAGCCAAGGAAACGGTTGTATATTGTGGGCACTGCTGTCAAAAATGTAATCGGTTCCTTGCTCTTTCCCTCGGGTAGAAAAGGCGCGGCTAATCGTTCCCAGACTGCGTCAATATTGAATGGGAACATAAATTCAATAGTTGACCCGGCGAAGAGGGGTGTCAAAAGGGCATTGACGGTACCGTGGATGTGGTGGAGAGGCAGGATATGGAGGAGATGATCCTGTGCAGTGTAGTTCCAGGCTTTGTGTAGGGATTGAGCTTGGGCTGTGAGGACGCTCTCGGGCAAAAGTACGCCTTTCTGTGGGGCGTGTCAGCGCTGCGCTGAGGAGCTAGAATATTGGTCTCACGGGCCGACTCGTCGTTCCTGACGTATATAGCATCATACCGCCCTTGTTCAATGGTAAGGGTACTAGCTGGACTTGGTCGTGCACGTTGCCTTGCCGCCTCTTCTCAACGAGGTACAAAGCTGGCTTTCTTTCCAAATGCTCTAAACCCTCTTTCAGTGTTTCTTCCGCCTTTCCTTGGAATTTTTCAGACGAAACAAGTGTCACAGCTTCACTGTTCTCGAGTATGTATCGAAGCTCACTCGCAGGAAAGCCAGAGGAGAGGGGGACGGCGATATTGTCGCAGGCGAATATGGAGAGGAGCGTCACTGTATGTCATCAGTCATGCATGTATCAACGGGGGAGATTCCATAATTCGCACCCACATAATCGTAGCCATTCTCCACCAAGAAAGCAACCCTCTGACCTCCAATTGATTCGGGGGACGTTTTCTTCAATTGGCTGTACAATTTGATCTTCGCGTCCTCAACGTCCTTGAGCAGCTCCCCATACGTGAATGTCCTGTTCGACTTTGAGTGTATTATAGCAGTACTTTGGGGGTCGTGTGAGGAGATTGCCCTGAAGATAGGAAGGTCAGGAAATGTTGAAGCCATTCGTATGTATTGTGGTTTGGCGAAGCTCCGGGAGATGCGATGGGCAACTGGGGCTCTTGTTGAATGAAGGGGTCGAAGAGCCCGCGTAAGCATATTTTGAGAGAAGTCGCTGTCACCCAAGGAGCAATCAAAATCGAGTGATACATGCTAACGATGGTCATCGGGAGCGGCGGAATTGTCGCTATCTCCGCAAGGAGATTACAAGGCGATAAGGTTCAATACAAAGTAAATAGTAGAGTTATATACTATGAACGATAGTAAACTTGAAGTTTGTCTATTAGTCTATTCGTCTATTAGTTTATTAGTTTATTAGTCTATTAATTTATTAGTTTATTAATTTCTTAATTTCTTAATTTCTTAATTTCTTAATTTCTTAATTTCTTAATTTCTTAATTTCTTAATTTATTAATTTCTTAGTTTATTAGTTTATTAATTTCTTAGTTTATTAATCTCTTAATTTCTTAATTTCTTTATTTCTTTATTTCTTTATTTCTTTATTTCTTTATTTCTTTCTCTCTTTTTTTCTTTATTTCTTAATTTCTTTATTTCTTTATTTCTTTATTTTTTTATTTCTTTCTCTCTTTATTTCTTTATTTCTTTCCTTATATATTTCTTTATATATTTCTCTATTTATTTATTTCTCTATTTCTCTATATTATAGAATAAAATAGAGATTATTTTATCTTCTTTTCTTTTCTTTAGAAGAAGGAGAAAGATAAAGATAAAATAAAATCTAAAATAATTCTACTACGGGGTAGACTTTAATAAAAATATTATTTTAAATATTTATTAAAACGGCGGGTTAAACTCTACTACTAACTTTATTAAAACTAGGGTAATATTAAAATTCTAGTATATTAATACTAAATCCTCTATAGAATAATTTATATTTTTTATATTATATACTATTATATTAACCCCGTATTCAATAGTAATAACGGCGATATTAATATAAAATTATATCTTTTCTATATTAGTGAAAATATTTATATTAATTATAAATAGTAAAATAATTTCTAAAATAATTAATTTACTTTTTATTAATTACTATATTTAAAATAATTTACTCTATATCGATAACGAGTTTTATTTATATTATATTTATTTAATATTTTCGTATCGTACCTTATTATTTTAAATAAGTATTTTTAAACTCTTTATTAAATTATTAAAATAATTTATTCAATACTCTTTTTATTTAATATATTTATAATAAATATTAAATTAAATATTTAGAATATTTAGAATATTTATTTCTCTTTTATTAATATAATTATATATTTTAATAAATTACTTATTAAGTAAATATCTAGCCTAGTAAATATATTATTAATTATATTTTTTACACTTCCGTTATAGAAAAAGAATACTAGAATATTAGTTTTTTAATATTATCTTTATATTATTCGCCTAGTATTACTACTTTTAGTATTTAGAATTAATTATTACTTTATTTATTACTTTAGAAGAAATTTAATTCAATTTTATTATAATTAATTTTATTTTTTATTTATAAGAATTCTTATTATTAAATAAATATATTTTAAAATAAATAAAAGTTACTTTTAATATTAAATAAGTAGTTATTTAGATAATTATATAGTTTTTTAATTTTTTTATTAAAGTACTCTTTTAGTATTCGTTAAAGAGAGGCTAGAAAGTAAAGTAATTTAATAATAACTTTTTAAAATATATTAAATTTAAATAACCTACTATATAGTTATTTTAGATTATTAATAAAATAGTTATAATATAATTTATTAACGTTTTCCGAAGGGATATTAAAGAACTTTATTAATATTTATATAAAAGAAAAATAAAGAAAATAAAAAGAAAAATAAAGAAAATATAACTCCTCCCGAGTATTTAACTATAACTCTCGAATAAATAATAGACTTTATAGAATTATTATAGATTTAAATTATTATTAATAAATTAATTATTAAAATAAAAATAAACCCGATAAAATCTTAAAGCCTAATAAAAGAGAATAATTTAACTAGTTATAATAATAATATTAATATTAAAGTAAGTATTTAAGATAAATTAAAATTCGAAGAGATTAAATTCTTCGATTTTAAAAACGATAGAAAGAATAACCTATTTATTTTAAAAAAGTATATTATATATAAGAACGTATTTAATTTTAAAGATTACGTTAATAATATAATTAAATAATATAACGAAAAGAAAGTATAGAAGTTTCTATTTTTATATTTTAAAGAAATAATCCTGAAATAGTTCTCGAATAAACTAAATATTAATATTAATATATTAATATATAGTTTCGTTAACCTTAAATAAATAAATCCTTTTATTAAATAATTTAAAATAAAGATATTAGAAATTATATATAAACTTTATTTTAATAAATATAAATTCGTTTAAATATATACTAATAAAACGCCTAGATAGTATATAAATTAAATATTTAATTTAATTAAAACCGCCGATATTCTTAATTTATATTAATAAATATTTATAATCTACGATTATATTAGTTCTAATTTCAAGTCTTTTATTAATCCGTTTAAACCTAGTATTTTACTAGATAAATTCTTTAATTTATATAATATTAAGAAAGAAGTTTAACTAGGAATAATATAAAATAATAAAATAATTAAGCCTCTACCGCCTTTTAAATTAAAGAGTTTATAATAAAATAAATAAAATAAATAAAATAAATAAAATAAATAAAATAAATAAAATAATTAAAATTATTAATAACTTGACTAGTTTTAATTATAATAAAACTAGTTATTTTATATTACTTTCAATTAATTTATTAATCCGCTTTATTAAAATATATTAAATTTCTTTTAAATATAGTAGTAACCTCGTTAAATTTAATTATTATCTATTTAATTATAAATTATTAATAATAATATTAGTAATATATCTTTTTCTTTTAAAAATAGAAATTACTTTAATTATTAATCTCGCTAAGAAAGCCGCGAGTATATAACCGGTATTTATAATTTTAATTATTTCGGGTAATAATAAATACCCTCTAAATATATAATTACTTATTATAGAATTAAAATATAAAAGAACTATTCTTAAAAAGAAAACTATAAAGTTATAAATAGAAGAGTAATTTATATTTTATTTAATTATATTAACGAGGAGAACTAGGATTAATAATAAAATAATATTAATAATAAATAAATTAAAATATATAGTTTCTAGGTAATTAATAATAAAGTTTAACTATTTAATTTACTTTAATATTATATCTATAAAGAGGGCTTCCGATTTAAAAATATATTATATATTTATTTTAAAAGCCGAGGATAAAATAGAAATATTAATAAAAAAATTAACCTTAAAATTTTAATTATAAATATTATTTAGAAGACTAAATAGTTTTTAATATTAAATAAAAATATAAAAACCTATTACTAAATTAAAACGAATAACGAATTATTAAAATAAAAATTTATTATTAAATTAAACTATAACTCTTCTAAATTTATAGGAATAGGATAAATATTTAAGAAATATTAATATATTAATATTCGAGTCGGCCTAGACTTTGAAATTAAAATAAATAAAAGTTATAAAGATACTAGTTATAAAGTAATTATTATTAATTATAAATTTATAGTATATTCTTTTCTAAATATTAGAATCTATATTATAATAACTTTATTCTATATTACCGGTATTAGTATTAATTATTATATTATTTTTAAATATATTATTACCTCTTTATATTTCCCCGGGAAAAATAAAAATAGTAATAAAATAATAACCGAAACCGCCTCTAGAGAAATCTATATTATAGATAATTTTAAAATAAGTATATTAATTAATATAAACGTTATAGCCCCTAAAGAGATTAATATATTTATATTTCTTTAAATAACTTATATCGGTAGGTATAAAATAAAGTATTTTATTAATATTTATTTAAAAAGTATAAATATAAACCGGCCGATATATATTACGAGAATAAAAATTATCCCTTTATAAACTACGATAATTATCGAAGTCTATAAATTTAATATATTAATACAATATTACTTTTTTAAATTAATAGATATTAATTTATATTTCTTTATCGACATTATTAATAATAAAATAAAATAAATATTTATAAAGAATAAAACGGATAAATATATTAAAATCTCTAGGAATATAAAACTAGGTCAAATAATTAAAATTTTTAATTTAATAACTACTATAATATTATTATAAATATGTTATAAAATAGAGTAGAGAATCTCTTCCCTTCCTCGGCTAGGGAAGGGAACCGGGGAAAAGAAAAATAAAAAAATAAAAACTCAGTAATTCTCTTCTCTAGAATAAAGAAAGAAAGAGAATAATAAAAAATCTCTTCTCTACTCTCCCTATAAAACTACTTTATATATAGTTTATATATATATATATATATACCCTATTACTACTTTTATATAGTTTATATATATATATATATATACCTTATTACTGCCTTTATATATAATTATATATATATATATATATATATACTTTATTACTACTCCCGTGTAGCCTATATATACGCGTATATATACTCTATTAAATAGTATAAAGATTAGGATAATTCTGAAATTAATTAAAAAATACTAAATTTTATATTTAATTTAGATTAGCGTAGTAATACGCGGAGTAAAAGACTATATATAAAAGTATATATAAACTATATTTTAGAATAATAATAAACTATATTTAAAAGTAGTAATAAATATATATATAAACTATATATAAAAGTATTAATAAAGTATATATAGGTATATATATAGTTATATATAAAAGTAATAATAAGGTATATATATATATATATATAATTTATTATTACTTTTATATAGGGCCTATTCCTACCCCTATATATAACTCGTTATTATTTATATATATAATTTATTCCTACCCCTATATATAACTCGTTATTATTTTTATATATAATTTATTCTTACCTCTATATATAGCCCGTTACTACTTTTATATATAATTTATTTTTATTTTTATAATTTATATATAACTAGTACTAAAAGGTTAGTCTAAATTAAATATAAAACCTAGTATTTCTTAATTACTTTCCGAATTATCTTAATCTTTATACTATTTAATAAAGTATATATATACGTATATATAAACTACACGGGAGTAGTAATAGAGTATATATATATATATATATAACTATATATAGGGGTAGTAATAGGGTATATATATATATATATATAATTATATATAAAGTTAGTAATAGGGTATATATATATATATATATAAATTATATATAGGGGTAGTAATAGGATATATATATATAGGGGCAGTAATAGGGTATATATATATATATATATAACTAACTCTATAGGGAGGGTAGAGATAGAGAATAATAAATAATCCCTTCTCTTTTTTATTTTCTTTTAGTATTTTCTTCCCTTCCCTATTTATTCTCTTCCCTACTTTAAGAAAGGGAATAAAGATTAGTTTTATACTTTCCCTTCTTTATTCCGCGGTATAATTATAAATAATAATAATATTTATAAACTCGTTATATAAAAGCCTTTTTAAAAATATAAAGAAACTTTTATTAAAAATACTTTAATAATATAGTTATTATTAATATTAATTTATTATTTTTTAAATAGTTTTTAAAGGAGTAAAATATAAAGAATTTTATTTTATTCTATTAATAAAAGTAATTATTTTAATAAAGAATAATATCCTTTTAAATAATATTATTATTTATAATAAATAACCGGAGTTAATAAAGATTATTAAGTAATTCTTAATATTTTAAATAGAAATAGGCTTTATTAATATTCTCAAAAATAAATAAATATATATATATTATTTTATATTAACTAGAAAGATAAAATATTTAAAATAGTATATATTTATCCTATAAATAACGAGAGTTAGAAGATTATTAACGAAATCTTTAATATATTATATATTTAGAGACGACTTAAATAGATAATATAAAATACTTTATTTAATTTCCTAGTCTTCGTTATTTAGACTATAAAATTAGACGGTATTAAAAAAAATTATATTATTATTTAGATTCGAGGTTTAAATACTCTTATTATAATAGGTATTTATTATTTACTTTTATAAAATAATATAATTAACGCCGTTAAAGATTATTATTAAATTATCGTTATTAATACGGCTAGTTTCTTCTATTAATAATAAATATATTTTAAAAATAGATATAAATTTACTATTATATTATACCCCGGTTAAAGGATTTTTAATATTATAATAATAGGATTTAAGAACTTATTTATATAAATATAATAATAAATAAATCGGATTTTATATATTTATAAAATATTCGCCCTAGTATATATTAATAATAATATAATATTCTCTTGAACTCTCGACGATTATATTTAATATCTATTTATAGTATTTTTTTATTAATTAAATTTAATATTTTAGTTAACCCTAAGAAAGTATTTATTAATTATTTATTAATTATATTATTTAACTTGAAAGTTAACTCGTTCGGGTTATTAATTTCTAAAGAAAAATTTATAATTATTAAATAACTAATATTCCCTCAAATATTAATAATATTTAAAATATATTTAGGAATAACTAATTAACTAAAAAATTATAATAAAAATTATATTACTTTAATTAAATCTTTTTAAAATAAGAAAATTATATTATTAAATAAAATACCTTCTATAAATATTTAATAATAGGAGTATATTTAAAAAACTAATTTTAAATTATTTTCTTTATAGGAGATTTATTTATTTAAAATTATTTAGAATATCTTTTTTAAACTTTCTTTTCTATATTATTTCAACGATAAAAAGAAATTATTTATCGATTTTAATAAAAATAAGAAATTCGGTTACGAGGTTATAATTTATTATATTATAAAAGAATCGAAAATTATTTATTATAATTAAAAATAAATTTAGTTTATCCTTTTCTTTTCTAAATCTTTTAAGATATAGAAATATATTATTAATTTATTAATATAAAACTAGTAGGAATAATATAAATATTTATTAAAATAAAATATATAATTAAATTAACCTCTAAAATAATCGTTTATATTAATTATAAAGCTACGCTTAATATAACTAAATAAATAACTATAACTATTTTATTTATAATAAAAACTAATTTACGTATTATACGGGTTTTAAATTATATTTAATATTTTTAAAATATAGAAATTCGTTATAAACTTAATATTAAATATATAGTACTAGATACTCTATCTCGATTATAGTAGAAAAACGTAGTTAGGGACTTTTTAGAAAGCGAGTTAAATATACTTTAAATATATATATATAAAGTCTATATATTAATAGAAATAAATATATAATTTAAATAAATATTACTTTAAGGGTATTAAAATAACGACTTTTAAACTAAAATAAATTATATATTTAACTATAATATAGAAATTAGTAGAAATATTATAAATATTTTTCTTTCGAAAAAAATAACGATTTAATATAATATATTAATAATTTAATTATTAATCGTATATATATACTAGACCGGTTATATATACTTTTTTTATATATTCTAATTTATATATAAAAAGATATAAATATTATAAAATAATAATTAAATATTAATATATATATAAATTAGATAGAAGGTTAGAGAAGTATTTATAATATTAATTATAATATTAATTATTCGATACTTTTAAATATAAATTTTATAAAGTATTATAATTTATTCTTATACCGCTCTCTCTTTTTTATATAATTTTTATTAATTTTATTTTAACTTTACTTCTTTCGTCGGAAGAATTCGATAATATTATAATTATTATATATAAATTTTCCCGAAAAGTAATTACTATTCTAAGAAAATTAATATAAAAGATAAAGTAATAAATATATATATTTGAATATCGGTTATATTTAGTAGACTAGGGTATTCCGAAGATTCTTTTTTTTAATTATAATTATAAATTTATAAATACTCTATAAAAGACTTTATTTAATAAATTTAAAATAAAACTAATATTTTCTATTATTCATTATCTATAAACGGATAAATTAAATAAATATATAAATAAAAATATTAAAATTATATTACGATTCTAGATTATTACTTTATAAAGTCTTAAAACCTAGGAAAAGATATTACTTTTTATAATTATATAATATAATAATATATTTTCTTAACTTATTAATTATATTTTAAATAAAATAATTTTCAGTTTTATTATTAATAATATATTAAATTTAAGAAACTAGGAGAAAAATACTTTATCAAAAAAACTAGTATATATTTAAATTTCGGATATAATTATTTATATTTAAATATACGATAAAGAGTATTATAATTATATTTATTACTTTTAATATTTCTATAAAGAGATTTAGGCTTTACTATATTTATATAAAAATTATAATATTTTATTAAATAAATTATAAAGTAGTAGTATATTATATATATTTATACCCCGTTAATATTAAGGCTCTCCGTTTAATATTTTAATATAACGTCGATAAGACCTAGGTTAGTATTTATAAAGAAGAGTATTAAAGATTAAAAGATAATAAACTTCGTATTAATAAAAAATTAAATTTAATAAATTTAATAAATTTAATTAATAGTTTAAAGAACGTTTATATTTAGAATTTATAATTAAAAGTTTTAAGGGAAGTTAAATACGAAGCTCCTATTTATTAAAAAAATATATAGTTTATATAAAAGAAAGAGACTACGTTATTTATTTATTTACTCGTTTATTCTAATATTAAATAATAAACGGTTAAGCGCTTACCTATTTATTAGTTTATATATTACGTCGAGTAATAAATAGTCCCTTAATATACTAAATATATTAAGTTTATTAAAGTTTTTAATAAATTTTAATTATAATACTACCTCTCCCTTCTAATCTTTTTTATCTTTAAAGATAATTCTATATCTTCTCGTTAAATAAAATAATATAATAAACTATAAGAATAGATTATTTCTAAAGATTTTATAATTATAATTATATATATATATTACGCGATATATTAAACCGAATATCGATTATTTTTATTATCGTCGAAATACGGGGAGTATATTAAAATCGGGAAAAATACGAGCCCTCCGAGTCTATTATTAACTTCTTGAGAATTAATAAGACTTTAGAGCGCTTAGAACGTAAGGAAAAAAAATTCAAATTATATAAAAAGCGGCGAACGAAGTCGTTAATTAAAAGAATATAAAATTAAAGAGACTTCGTTAATAAAAGAAATTTCTAAAGAAGTATAAATAAAAAATATTTAATAAAAATTTTACGGATATAAAGGAGTTAGAGCGTCTAGAAGAACTTAAGAAATTTAATAAAATAAAATATATAATAGCCTCGGTTTCGTATTTTAATAATTTTATATTTTTAAAATCCTTTTCGTTAAAGACCCTCGACCAATTTCTTTAGGAATTCTTAATAATTAACTAGGTTCGTTAGTAACTTTTAAATATTTTCCGACTCGTTATAATTCTTTTATTTAATAAGATAATTTTAATTTCTTTAATTTAAAATCTCCTTTACCTCGAACTCCGTTTCTTCTTTAATCTAGAAATAAAAAATATTTTATAAAGATATTTTAAAATTTATTAACTTTAATCGAGAGATATAAAATATTAAATATATTTTAATATCGGCTAGAAGATTTAATTTATAATTAACTAGTCCTTTATTTTTCTTAATTAAAAATAATCCGATTTTAATATAGTCTGGTTTCTTATTTAATTTTTTATTTATTATATTTTTTATTTTTATCCCCCTTCTTTAACTAAAAATACTCTTTTCGATATTTATTTATTATTAATTTAATCCGAGTATTTATTAATTCGATTCAGGTTTATATATCCTTATATAACGTTTTTATATTAATTATATAAATTAGCGCCCTATACGCGTTAGGTCTCTATTTCGGGTTTAGAAATATATTAATATATTTATTATAATTTACGAAGAATAATATAAGTTTCGTTATATTAAATTATATATTATTAAACGTTAGTTAAGCCGTAGGTAGAAATCTTATTTAATTATTTTATTTCTTATTTACGTAATATCGTAAATACGTTTTTATTATTTAGTTCGTCCGCTTTATCTATTTATCCGTTTACGGGTAATATATAATTAATATTCGTAATTTAATTCCGATAGTTTTAATTAGTATTTTCTAATAATTAAAAGTAAATTATTTATCTCGGTTAAAAATAATTAACCTAGGTATTTTATAATCTCTAATAAATCGATTTAGTAATATAAAGGTAATTTATTCGGCCTTATATATTTCTTTAATTAATATTATTATTATATATTTATTAAATTTATTATAGATTACTATTATAGAGTTAAAGGTTTCCGATATAATAAAGTCCTTTAATTTTAATAATTTAATAATAAAATCTATCGTAATATTATTTTATAATATTTCTAGTACTAGGGCGAATTAGATTTAACTATATTTAATATATTTTATAAATTTATTCTACTAGTATTCGATATATTTCTTAATATATTTCTCGACGTACGACTTTAGTCCCGGCGCGTCGTATTTTTTATAAATAAATTTTATAATTTTAATAACTCTAGGGTACCTTTAAATTAAATTATTATAATAATTATAAATAATCTCTTTAGGATACCCCTTAAGAAAATAAATTTTTTTATTATATTTTAATAGTTTAGCCTATAGTTACTAATTTCTTAATATAGTAATTAAGGTATCGTTTTCGTATTTCTTTTAAATACTATTAATAATTCCGGGAATAAAGATATATAATATTATTACTAATTATTATACTAGGACTAGTAATCTATCCTATTATTAAATAAGAATTAATTATATTATTATATTCTTATCCTCTATATAGTTTTCTCGTTTATTAAATATATCGGCGCGATTATTTTTTTTTTTAAAGTATAGAAGATTTTAAATTTATATTATTCTAATAATTTTAATTATTTAATTTATCTTCGGTTTAATTATTTTATTATTATAAAGTTTAGAAGATTTTTATAATTTATAAAAATAATAAAGTTTAAATAACTCTCTATATATACCCTTTATTATTCTAATATAGATACTATTACTAATAATTCCTTATCGTGGATATTATAATTCTATTCCGCTAATAATATTTTTCTAGAATAATATATAATAGGGTATTATTTATTGTCTCTTTATTAAAATATATAAACGCTTATTATTAAATTTAAAATATCGGTTTCGATTCGAGCTAGTTTATTATTTCGAAAGGAATATAATACCGGCGGTTTCTTATAAACCTCTTTAAATACCTCGAAAGATTATTATTATTCTTTTTTTTATTAGAAAGTAATATTTTTCTTTATAATATCCGTTAATAATAAGGCCTTTTTAGAATAATCTTTAATAAATCTTTTATTAAAATTCGTAAATCCTAAGAAACTCTATATTATCTTAGTATTATATAATATAGATTATTCTTTAATACTCTTAATTTTTTTAAGGTTTATATAAATACCTTTAATATTAATTATAAATCTAAAGAATTTAATTAATTTTTTATAAAATTTATATTTCTCTAGTTTAAAGAGAAGTCTAGTTAATAATAAATAAATTAAAATATTTTATATATATTAAATATATTCTTCTTTATTAGTAGAGCAAATTAATATATTATTAAAATATATAATTACCGTTATATCTAGGTATATTTATATAATATTATTAATTAATATTTAATAAATTACTAGTATATCAATAAATCTAAAAGATATTATTAAATATTTATAATAATTATATTTAGTTCTAAAAATAGTCTTCTACTCCTCGTTTTCTTTTATCCGAATTAAATTATACGCGCCTCGAAGATTTAATTATATAAAGATTTTTATTATTATAAACCGATTTTATAACTCGCTAATATTTAATAGAGAGTACCGATTCTTTATTATAATATTATTTAATTTTCGATAATTTATATAAAGTTATAAACTTTTATTCTTTTTTATTATAAAAAGGATTAAATAATTTACTAGTAATTTAAATTCTCGAATAAATTCTTTTTTAAGATTCTCGTCGATATATTTATAAAGTACTCCGAGTTCTTTTTTTAATAAAGTATATATAAGTCTAAATATCGGTATTTTATTAAATTCGAGTTCGATTTTATAATTTTATAATTAATATTTAAGTAATATTTTTATAATTATCTTTTCCTAAAAAAAATACTTCTATTATTAATACTCTTTAAAAATATTAAAAAGTTCGTTTTTATTTTTAGAAATTTTAATTTATTCGCTCTATTAACCTCTTTAATTAATATATATCGAATTGGATTCTTTTATAAAATAATTTTTATATAAATATAAAGTATTATAAGCTTCGACCGGGCTACGATTCAATTTTTTATTTATAATTATCTTTTATAGGCGTATAAATATTATATTAATAACGTCTTTAATATATGGAAATATAAATACTCCTCTCGTTTAATTTATTATTAAATTATATTTCTTTAATTAAGATATTCCTAGAATAATATAGTAAATAATTATTTTTATTATATCGAAGGTAATTTCCTTATAATAGTATTAAATAACGATTAATAGCGGGAATATTTCTTTATTTATTCTTTTTATTAATAACTTCGACCCGTCGGTTAATTAAAGTTTATATTATATTTTCTTTTTTTAAATTAATAAATTAATTACCTAAGTTATTATTCGAGATATAAAAATATTAATTATTTTTAAATTTATTATTATAACGACCTTATATCCGTTGACTTTTACTAGTATTTATATATATATACTATATTAAACTAAGTATAAATATTATTCTAGGGTTAATATATTAATCTCTTTATATTTCCTTTTAATATAAGAGACTAGTCTTTTCTCAACGAAGATAGGAATTTATAATACTCTTTAGATTCGAAATACCTTTTATAATCTTCGGTTAAATAATAGTATTATTTATTTTATTTATAATATTTTATCTCTTTATTATATTTTATCTAGTTTCGTAATTATAATTATTATTTCTTATCGTAGCCTAGGAAGACTTGATTCTCCCTTTTCTTAATTAAATACTACGAATAATTATCTTTAACGTAGTTATTTTATTAATTATAATTATATTTTAGTTTTATAATATATTTCCGCTCTCTTAAATTATCGTAATAGTATTTATAATATTCGTTTATATATATTAATTAGTATATCTCTCTATATTTTAGGTAATATTTATTATAGATATAATTAATTCTAGAGGATTATCTCTTTTTTTTTCTTTTCTTCGGGTTTCTTTTTTAATACGATAAATTAAATTTTAAAATTATCGAGGTAATTTATTACCTAAAGTTATTCTTTAGAATTTATTATATTTTATTCTTATTTTTATCCTTCCTCTAAATCTTCTTTTAAAGTTTTATTATTATTATTATTTAATTCTTCGAGTTTTCGAATTCTTTAAACGATTTTTTCTTTAAACTCCTTTTATTTCTCGAGTAAATCGTTAAATATAGAATCGTTTTATATTAAATCTTTAAGGGACTTGGTTACGCTATTTAATATCTCTTTTTTAAATATATTTAATTATTATCGATTTATTATATTTTTCGAATAATAGTTCCTAGCGATATAACCCGGTTTATTATAATTATAATAATTTATTACTTTTTTACCCCTTTATTACTATTTATCTCTTTTTTAAAATCCTCTCATAGGTCCTTTCTTAATAAAATCGAGTTTTATTAATATATAATTATACGGGTTAAGTTTTTTATAATAGTAATAATTAACTAAACTATATTCGTTATTATAAACTCTTAAATATTTTTATCCGTTAATTCCTCCGTTATAATATTTCTTTATTATACGCTCGTATAGTTTATTATTAATTTTAATTATTTATTTTATAAATATATCGAGGTCCTTTATAACGGCTCCTATTTATATAAATTCGTTTTTTATATTATCTTTTAATTCTTATCGATATATTATTATAAAAGTAGTATCGTCCTAGTCCGTAAATATTATATAATATTAAAATTATACCGAGTAATCGGACGTAGACCTTCGTTATATTAAATATTAAATAATACGAATTATTATACTATTTTCGTTAGATAATTTAAATATATAACGAATCTCGGTTTTAAATTTAGAGAAGTTCTCTATCTAAAACTTTATTAATAAATTATTAATATTATATATTATTTCTATATAATACTTTAAGAATAATTTAATTTATTTCTATATATTACCTCTTATATAAGTTATTATAAAGATTATTTATTTAATAACTAATATTGTATTTTTATTAAATACGAAAAATAGCTAGAGTTATAATAGTTAATTATTAAACTTCTCGCGCTTTTTATAATAGTAATTTAGGTGGGTAATCTTAATATAATTCTTTTCTTCTATATTATTACGTCTTTTAATACCGTTTTAAGTATTTAAAATTAGGGTCTTTATTAATCCTAAAGTATTTATCTTAAAAGTATTTAAAATATTAAAACTCTCCGTTTAATATTTTAATATAACGTCGATAGGACCTAGGTTAATACTCGTAGAAAAAAATATTAAAGATTAAAAAATAATAGGCTTTATATTAATAGAAGATAAAATTAAATAAATTTAATAAATTTAATTAATAATTTAAAGAACGTTTATATTTAGAATTTATAATTAAAAGTTTTAAGGGAAGTTAAATACGAAGTTTTTATCTATTAAAAAAATATATAATTTATATAAAAAAAAGAAACTATATTATTTATTTATTTACTCGTTTATTCTAGTATCGAGTAATAAACGGTTAAGCGTTTACTTATTTATTAATTTATATATTACGTCGAGTAGTGAGTAGTCCTTTAATATATTAAATATATTAAATCTATTAAAGTTCTTAGCGAACCTTGATTATAATAATTAAAAGTATTAATATATTATATATACCTACGCTTCGCTATTTCTATAATATTATTATTTATTAATACGGGGTCTAGCTTTAGTATCGTAGAGATTTAATTTTTAATAATTTTATATCGAGTTAATATTCCCCAGTTTTATTAGAATTCGTAGAGATTAGTTTTATTATTAAATTTAAAATTTAAAAACTACTTAATATTAAACCCCGTAATTATTTTATATTTTTTATATTATTATTAAATTACTAGCTCTACGCTAACGACTTTAGATATTATAATTATAATTTTTTAAACCTTTTTAAAAAAAAGATTTATTATTATTATAATATCGGGTTTAACCTCGGGACGTTTAAAAGAATTTAATAATAATAATATTAATTAAACCCCCTCCGACGACCCCCGTTATAAAAATAATAATAAATTTAAAAGTATTACTACCCTCGAAGAGATTTTAAATATATAGTTTAAAATTATTAAAAAGAAAACCGTCGCTTTAAATAATAATAAAACTTAAAAGTATTATAAATTTAAAATTAAAGATTATATAATTTTATTATTTTTATACTCGCTAACGGAGTATTAGTAAAATTTATTATTTATAATAGAAATCCTTTAATTATTACGCCTATTAGTAGAATAGTAATAAATTTAATTATATTTAATAGAGATATTTTTATTAGGGCGAAAATACTACGCTTTAATAAAATATATTTTTATAAAGATATAAACGAAGGTAAATATTTATACTAGTTCCGCGACGTAAATATTAAATTTTTAATTAGTTTTAAATATTTCACTACCGATTATTTAAAAATCGTATACTATATAGACTCGTTAGAAGGTAACTCTTTAATATAATAATATAAATACTATAATTTATATAATTTAACTAATATTATATTTAGTTTTTTTAAGAAGTTTCTTTTTAATTAAATAACGAATTTAATTAATTATCGTCTCCTCGTTTATAAAAAATAAAAGGAAACTAAATAATAATTTTATTAAAAGATATCGTTATTTAAAGTTTATTTTAAAGAAATAAAAACTCAATTACCTCTATTTCTTTTTAATTAAATTTAAATTTAAATTTAAAAATAAAATTCTTAATATTAATAATATATTTATTTAAAGAGAAGAAATTCTTATTTAAATTATTATATAAGAAAAAAATCTAAAATATATATAGTTAATAAGTAATTTTAATTTTAATTCGAGTTTTTAATTAAAAAACCCTAATAAAGAAAAACTTATAATAAACCGAATTACTAAATTTAATATTAACGATAATATTAAATAAACTTATTTAAAAGAGAAGAGTAATAAATATAAAATTAATATCGTTAATTCTTTATATAATAAAATCATTTATTATTATTATAAAGTAGAAGGTTATATTAAGTCTAAATATCTCGATATAAATAAATTAAATATAAATATCGGCGCGGTATCGATAAAAAATAATTAAATCTAATTTACTCCTCGGAAGAAGGGTAAGAAAAATAATTAATAAAAATATATTTTTTTATTCTTTCTAAAAGTTAAATTACCCTCTAGGATAAAATTAAATAACTTATTATTTTAATTAACTCTAAAGCGTAGATTAATTTAATTTTATAACGGTTCGTTATTAAAAATAATTTAGAATTTTATAATACTACTTTATTATTAACTAAAGTAATTAGCGGGTAAAATATATATTATTATAATATATATTAATTAAATTATTAAATAATCGATAATTAAAATTAAAAATATAAATATAGTATTTTATTCTATATTATAAATTTTAAAGATTTAAATATTATTCTAGATATACCTAAATTACGTTAATTAAAAATATTAATTAATTTTAAAGTAGACTAATAGCGGTTTAAAATTAATTCTAATAATTTATAAATTAAAGAACCGGTTAAATTTACTAGTAGTTTTAAAAATAAACCGAATATATTCGCGGTTATATATATTATAGTAGCGCGAGGTAAATAGGAAAAACTTTTTAATTTAAAAGTTCTTAAGGAATTTATAAAGTTTTATAATATATTTTTTAATAAAAAAGCGAGTACCCTATTTACTTTTAAATAAAAGAATTATACTATTAAAATAAAAATTAATAAAGAACTACTTTATAAACCTCTCTATAATTTATTTTAAACTAAATTATCGGAGTTATAATATTATTTAGAATCTTTACTTTATAAAGACTAGATCCGTTATTTAATATTTTTAATTAAAATATTTATTCTTTTTATATTTAAAAAGGATAGTAGATTATATTTTTATATAAATTACTAGGGTTTAAATATAATAATTATTAAAAATCAATATTTATTACTCCTAATTACCGAGATATTAAACTATTTATATAGTTTTAAAATCTTTATAAAATTAGATTTTAAAGATATTTATTATAGGATCTAGATTAAGAAAAACAAAAAATAGAAAACTATTTTCTAAATTTATTATAATTATTTCGAATATTTAATTATATCTTTTAGGCTCGTTAATATACTAGTAATATTTTAAATTTATATTAATTATATATTTATATATTTATAAATTTAGTAGATATAATAAATATAATATATCTAAATAATATATTAATTTATAGTATTAATCCGGCGGAGTATTAACGGTATATCGAGTAAATATTTAAATAATTCTATTAATTCTAATTATTTATTAATTTTAAGAAATATTAATTTAATATTAAAATAGTCGAGTTTTTAGATTTTATTATATTTATTAATAAAGTAACTATAGACCCGGAATATATTAAGACTATTAAAGAATAACTTTAATTAAAAACTTATTAAGAGGTATAAATCTTTTTAAATTTTATTAATTTCTATAAATAATTTATCTATAATTATTTTAATATAACTATACTATTTATTAATTTATTTAAAGATAGTAAAATAAATAGGAAAATAAATTCATTAAAATAAATAAACGGCGCTACGAAAATATTTTAAATTTTACGAGATATATTCGTAAACGCGCCTTTTCTATACTATTATAATCTAATTAAATAATTATATATAAAGATAAATACTTCTAACTTTAGCCTTAACTCTATATTATTATAATAAAATAAAAATAATTATTAATACTTTATAATATTCTAGTTACGGAAATAAAATTCTTTAAAATAAAATTATAAAACTTATAATTAAGAATTACTCGTTATTATAGTAATAATAAAATAATAATAATACTATTTAAAAAGTAGTTTTTATTATATTAAAATCTAAATTAATTATAATAATCTAAAGAGTTTTATAAAATAGAAGAAGTTAAATTTAAATAAACTCGTTAAATATTTAAATTAAATATTTATAATTTTAAAATCTTTTATTATACTAGGAAATTAAATTCTACCGATATATTATCGCGGCGTTTTAATTATAGAGGAGTATCGTCGTTAGATATTAAATTATTATTAATATTTTAGAATAAATTTACTCTTTAGATTAATAATTAATTATCGGAAAAAAATAAAGAAATAAAAATAACTATAATCTCTATTTTTTAAATTATAAAGTTAAGAGTAGTAATTTTAAAACGGGATATTATAATAATATTTAAAATTATATATAATAATTTTAAAAGACTTATTAAAATATTAATTCGGGAATTATAAATTTATAATAATTAAGTAAACTCTTTTCGAACTAAAGCGAATATATTAAAGAACCGCCGTTATATAAAGAATAAAATATAAATTATAAACTCCGAGGGATTATTAAAATATAATAGTTATTTTTATATATTAAGAGATAAAACTCTAAGAGAAAAGTTTATAAAAAAATATTATAATAATTCTTTAATAAACTATTTTAGTATTATAAAATTATATAAATTATTTACTCGAAAATCTTTCTAGGAGAGTAGTTTAAAGTAAATTACGAATTATATTAAAATTTACGATATATATTAACGGATAAAGGCGCCGCGATATTATTTATATAACGAATTAAATTCGCTTCCTATTACTATTTAATTTTAGAAAGAGATTTTTATAAATTTTATAATTAATTTACCGCCTAGTAAATATAGAGATACTATTTATAATATTAATTTTATCGTTATAAATCGATTTATTAAAATAGTTAGGTATATGTTTTTAATTATTAAAATCAATACTATTTAATTAGCGGAAGTATTTTATTTTAAAATTATTTATCGCTATAGTATATTTAATAGTATCGTTAATAATAGAGGCTCTATTTTTATAAATACTTTTTAATCGATTATATATTTTTATTCGAAAATTAAATAATATTTAAATACTACTTTTTACCCTTAAACGAATAAATAGATAAAGTATTAAAATTAGGTACTAAAGTACTATTTATATATATTTATTAATAATAAATTAATTAATTAAGTTAGATTACTACTTATAATAGAGTTTTTAATAAATAATAATTAGAGTACCGTTATCGGAACGACGTTATTTTTTTATATATATAGTTATTATCCTAAAATCCGTTAAGAGGTCGAGGACGACTTTAGAAAAAAAAGAGTACTAATTATAAATAATAAAGTATAATAATTATAAACTCTAAAGAATAAAGTTATAAAGTATTTTTAAAACGTTACCGAGTACTAAATTAAATAATATAATAAAATATATAAATTATAAAGTTATGAAATTAGTAATTTAATTATATTAATAATAAAGAATTTAAAGTAAAAGCGCTTAAATAAAAAATTATTCTATAAATTTATAGAGTTCTTTAGGATTATTAATAAAATAAAAATATAAATTTATTATTTATTATTATTTTTTATATATAGAATCTATAATACCTTTTATATATTATTATTTAAATTATATTATCTTCGCGATTATATTAATAGAGCGGAATCTTTTATATAAACCCCCGAATTTATTAATAATAATAAATTATAGAAGGTAGAAGAGGTAATTAATAAAATTAAAAATAAAAAATAAAATTAATATAAAGTTAAATAAACTAGTTAAGGCGAAGAATATAATTAATAATTATTAAATAAAGAGTTTACTAGTATTAATAAACTAATTAAAATTTTTAAATAAACGGGTAGTAAATATAAATTTATAAATATAATTAAAGGGGTTATTTAATTATATAAAATAATAAAGTAAAATAAACGGAGTCGATATTAAAAGTAAATATTACTACTTTTATATTAATATTTATATAACGAATATTCTCCTCTATATTTATAACTTTATTATATAGTTTTAAGATATAACTAAATTTAATTTACTATTAAACTATTTATATATAATAACGATAAGATATAATATTTATAAAAATACTTTTACTTTAAATATAGTTTATATAAATATTTAGAATATATTATTAAATAATATATCTAAATAAATTTAGTTAGCGCCGATTTAAGAAAAAAAGAATTCAATATTACTATTATATTATACGAAAGATTTAATTATTATCGGAATTATTAAAAGAAGATATAGTTTCTCTAATATAATCCTTAAGGATATTATTTTCCTCGGGACTCTCTAGGTCCCGTTTATATTAACGGAAACTCTCGGTTTTTTTTTCGAGAATTTTATTTATTATCTTTAATTCCTTAATATACTAGTTCGCCGCCGTTAATTAATTCTATAAATTAATAATTATGATAGGGGTTTACCTATTAATTATTATTATTTTATTATATATTTTACGTTACTAAAAAAAATCTTTATTTATTAAATTATATTTATATTCTTCTTTAAGAGTCTTATTACCGATACGGATATATTAATATATAAATCTTTTTACCTTCCTTTGAAAAGATTTAGAGATTTATTATTATTAATATATATTATTTTAAAACTTATAATTATAGTTTACCTTTACGTAATAGTTAATTTCGTAATAATTAATATAATAAAATATATAAAAAGGGGACGTACCTCGAATATAATTATTATTAAATTAATAGAAATAAACCCGGTAAAGAAGTTACGAAGTATAGAAAATTATTATTATAATTAATATTACGCAGTCGCGCTAATAACGGATTAATTATATTTATTAATATATTTATAACTAAAATAATTAATATAAATAAATTAATACTATCGGTAAATAAGAGCTATTTATAGAGTTAGAAGAAAATTATATATAACGAGAGTATTATTTATATATTAATTATAATACTAGAATACTATTATAGAGCTAGAGTAATAATATACGAGAAAAACTAAAAGAGTTACGAAGAGAGAAAGTAAATAAACGAGGGAGTTTATTTTAATAATAAACCGTCGCGCTAAATACTTTAATATTATTATATATAAATACGCGCCTCCGCTCCGCTACCTCGCTTTTATTAATAAAAATAATTATTATTATAGTAGTTATATTATTATTAATCTCCGGGTATAATATTAGGGTTATATTATTTATATATAATACTTTACTACTAGTATTTATATAGTATAATAGGAGTATATAGTAAAGATAATTACTACTATTCCGTTATTAATATTATAAGTACTATAGAAATAATTTAATATACTATATTTACTACGAGTACTATAAGCGCTATAGGAACGATAATATATATTATTTCGCTCCGTTACTATTATATATAATAATACTATAGAGACGAAAGAAATATTATTTAATTAATTACTATTATTATATATTAATACTATAGAGATAGTTTTATAAATATATTATTTATTTATTATAAATATTATTATATAATAGAGGTAGTTTAGTAGTATTACTTTTCTATTATTAATACTATATAATAATACTATAGGAAATAGTTTCGTATCGCTCCGTAATTAATATTATATATTAGTATTATAGGAACGATAGTATAAACTAGAAAACTTTTTTCCTTTATTTCTTTAAGGGGGTTTAAAGGTTTTTTAATAAATTTCGACTAATTAATTAAATATTATTCCGTAACTAGTACTATAGGTATTAAAGAATTAAATATATAATCTTATATTTAAATTACTATATAATAATATTATTATATTAAATAACTCTTTTCTTTTATTTTCTTTAAGGAGTTCGAAGGTTTTTTAATAAATATTTTTTAATTAAAATATTTAAATACCTAGAGACTAGGGCTTAGAAAAGAAATAATTATAAAATAATAATATATTATATACGTTTATACCTCGTTAAAGATACTAGTATATTATATATACCTACGCTCCGTTACTTTTATAATATTATTATTTATCGATATAGGGTTTAGCTTTAGTATCGCGGGGTTCTAATTTTTAATAATTTTATATCGAGTTAATATTCCCTCGTTTTATTAGAATTCTTAAAGATTAAATTTATTATTAAATTTAAAATTTAAAAATTATTTAATACTAAACCCCGTAATTACTTTACGTTTTTTATATTATTATTAAGCCGCTAGCTCTACGCTAGCGGCCTTAAATATTATATAAATTTACTAGTCGTAAATATAATTAATAAATAATTAAATTATTTAAGATTTTTAATTATATTAATAAATTTATATACCGTCTTAATATCCTAGAAAATTAAAAGATTTATAATATATTTTTAATAATATAGTTAAAATAATATTTATTATTAGATTAAAACTCTTTTAAATATCTATAACCTATTAATTTTAAAGTAATAAAAACCGAGCGAGACGATTTAAAAATAGAATAAAAATTAAAATATATTTTTAATAACTATATTATTAAAAAAGAGAGAAGTTATATTATTAAATATCTTTTATCCTAAAAAGGCTAGGGATTTATATAGAATTATTATATAAATATTAAAAATATTTTCGCGGACGAATTTATTAAAGAATATAAATAATAAATTAAATATTAAATTAAATTCTTCTTCTAGAGTCGATAACTTTAGAAATATAATTATATTTCTCTTTTATATTATCGCCCTTTACTTATTATTATTAGGAAATAATCGTTATATTAAATCTATTTATTAAACTCTATTTAGAGTATAGATATTATAATAATATTAAAGAAATATTATATCGAGAATTAATAAAATTATTCTTTAATAATTCTAAATTATTCGTTTAATTATATTTAAAATTATATAACCCGAATTTCTTAATAATATATTATTTATATACTTCTTTATATAAATTTAAATATACTATTTTTATTATCGCTACTTCTTAACTAGCTACTATATTTATAAAGAAAAAAACTTCGGATAATATATTAATTATATAATTATTTAATTGGAGTTAAAACTAGCCCCGCGGTAAAATAAATAAATAACTTTCTTTAATTAACTAAATTTATACTAAAATCTCAGTTTTCTAATATATATTTAAGGCCCTAATCCTTTAGTATTAATACTTTTATAATATTATATATATATATTTTTATTTTATTAATACTATAGTTTTTATTACTAGTTATTTATATTATTCCTATATTACTCTATCGCCTTATCTTATTATCGCGATTTTAATATTAAATTTTACGACTTTATATTAAATTTTAAAACTCTATAAACTTATTTATAATTAATTAATAATTTAAAATATATATTACTTACTTATTTACTTCTATATATAAATAATATTTATGTTATTATTTACGATACTTTATATAAATATATTAACGAGGGCGTTAAGTTCTTTATTTTAAAAAGAGGCGATCTATTACGAATTAGACTTTAATAAAAATATTATTATAAATATTTATTAAATTAACGGGTTAAACCCTATTGTTAACTCTATTAAAACTAGAGTAATACTAGGATTTTAATATATCAAGGTCAAATTCTTTATAAAATAGTTAATATCTTTTATATTATATATTATTATATTAACCCTATATTAAGAAGATTTAATAATATAGATATTATTTATTTAATATAATAGTAGTAATAATATATTAATAAAATAAAGATATTATTGAATTTAAAATATAAATTACGTAATATATTAGGTATTTTTTATATTAATTATATATTATATTAATATTAATTTTATTATAATTATAAAGTTAAATTAAGATATTTTTAAAAAAAAGAAGAAAAAAATAGAAGAAATAAAAGTCGTAGACTTTTAAAAATAAATATATTTATATTAATTTAACTATAGTTAAGAAGAATCCGTAAAGCCTAGAGATAATTATTACGATTAAAATTCGTTAAGAACTTTAGTAGACTTAATATATTTAATATATTAAAAGTCTACTCACTACTCGACGTAGTATATAAATTAATAAATAGGCGAGCGCTTAATTATTTATTTATTTAATACTAGAATAAGCGAGTAAACGAATAAATAATATAGTTTCTTTCTTTTATATAAACTACGTATTTTCTTAATAAATAGGAGCTTCGTATTTAACTTCTCTTAAAACTTTCAATTATAAATTCTAAATATAGACGTTTATTAAACTATTAATTAAATTTATTAAATTTATCTAATTTTATTTTATATTAATATAAAGTTTATTATTCTTTAATCTTTAATACTCCTCTCTACGAGTATTAATTTAGAATTTATCGATATTATATTAAAATATTAAACGGAGAGTTTTAATATTTTAAATATTTTTAAAATAAATACTTTAAGATTAATAAAGGCCCTAATTTTAAATATTTAAAAAAATACTAGAAAACGTAATATTATAGAAGAAAGGGACCGTATTAAAGTTATTTATTTAAATTATTATTATAGAGAGCGTAAAAAGTATAACGACTAGTTATTATAACTCTAATTATTCTTTATATTTAACGAGAATACGATACTAGTTATTAAATAAATAATCTTTATAATAACCTATATAAAAGATAATATATAGAAATAAATTAAATTATTCTTAAAATATTATATAGAAATAGTAAATAATACCGATAACTTATTAATAAAACTTTAGATAAAGAATTTCTCTAGGTTTAAAACCGAGATTTATTATATATTTAAACTATCTAACGAAAGTAATATAATAATTCGTATTATTTAATATTTAATATAACGAAGGTCTATATCTAATTACTCGGTATAATTTTAATATTATATAATATTTATAAACTAGGACGATACTACTTTTATAATAATATATCGACGAGGATTAAAAAATAATATAAAAGACGAATTTATATAAATAGGAGCCGTTATAAAGGACCTCGAAATATTTATAAAATAAATAATTAAAATTAATAATAAACTATACGAATATATAATAAAGAAATATTATAACGGAGGAGTTAACGGATAAAAATATTTAAGAGTATATAATAATAAATATAATTCGGCTAATTATTACTACTATAAAAAACTTAACCCGTATAATTATATATTAATAAAACTCGATTTCACTAAAAAGGAACCTACGAGAGGATTTTAAAAAAGAAGTAAATAATAATAAAAAGATAAAAAAATAATAAATTATTATAATTTTAATAAACCGGGTTATATCGCTAGGAATTATTATTTAAAAAAAAAATTAATAATAATTAAATATATTTGAGAAGGAGATACCGGATAATATAATTAAATCCTTTAAGAATCTAGTATAAAATAATACTATATTTAACGATTTACTCGAGAAGTAAAGGGAGATTAAAGAAAAACTATTTAAAGAATTTAAAAACTCGAAGAATTAAATAATAATAATAATAAAACTCTAAAAAAAGATTTAAAGGAAGAATAAAAATAAAAATAAAATATAATAAATTCTAAAGGATAATTTTAGGTAATAAATTATCTCGATAACTTTAAAACCTAATTTATTATATTAGAAAAGAAACCCGAGGAAAAGAAAAAGGAAAAAAGATAACTCTTTAAAATTAATTATATTTATAATAAATATTACCTAAAATATAGGGAGATATACTAATTAATATATATAAATAAATTCTATAAATACTATTACGATAGTTTAAGAGAGCGGAAGTATATTTTAAAAGTAAAATATAATTATAATAATAGAATAACTACGTTAAAGATAATTATTCGTAGTACCTAATTAAAAAAAGGGAGAATTAAATTTTCCTAAATTATAATAAAGAATAGTAGTTATAATTACGAAACTAGATAAAATATAATAAAAAGACGAAATATTATAATTAAAACGAATAATGTTATTATTTAACCGAAGGTTACGAAAAATACTTCGAGTCTAAAGAATACTATAGATTTTTATCTTTATCGGGAAAAGACTAGTCTCTTATATTAAAAAAAATATAAAGAGATTAATATATTAATTTTAAAATAATATCCGTATTTAATTTAATACGGTATATATATATAAATATTAATAAAAGTTAACGGATATAAGGTCGTTACGATAATAAATTTAAAAATAACTAATAACTTTATATCTCGAATAATAATTTAGGTAATTAACTTATTAATTTAAAAAAAAAGGAATAATATAAATTTTAATTAACCGACGGGTTTAAATTATTAATAAAGAGAATAAATAAAGAAATATTCTTACTATTAATTATTATTTAATACTATTATAAGGAAATTACCTTCGATATAATAAAAATAATTATTTATTATATTATTCTAGGAATATTTTAGTTAAAGAAATATAATCTAATAATAAATTAAAAGAGAGGAGTATTTATATTTCTATATATTAAAGATATCGCTAATATAATACCTATATATTTATAGAGGATAATTATAAATAAGAAATTAAATCGTAGCCCGGTCGAAGTTTATAATACTTTATCTTCGTATAAAAATAACCTTATATAAGGATCCGATTCGATATATATTAATTAAAGAGGTTAATAAGGTAAGTAAATTAAAGTTTTTTAAAAATAAAAACGAATCTTTTAATATCCCTAAAGAGTATTAATAATAGAAATATTTTTTTTAAAAAAAGATAATTATAAAAGTATTACCTAAATATTAGTTATAGGATTATAAAATCGAACTCGAATTAAATAAAATATTAATATTTAGACCTATTTATACTTTATTAAAAAAAGAACTCGGAGTACTTCGCGGGTATATCGATAAGAATTTTAAAAAAGAATTTATTCGAGAATTTAAATTATTAATAAATTATCTAATCCTTTTTATAGTAAAGAAGGATAGAAGTTTATAATTATATATAAATTATCGGAAGTTAAACGATATTATAGTAAAGAATTAATATTCTTTATTAAATATTAACGAGTTATAAGGTCGGTTTATAATAATAAAAATCTTTATATAATTAAATCTTCGAGGCGCGTATAATTTAATTCGGATAAAAGAAAGCGAGGAGTAGAAGACTATTTTTAGAACTAAATATAATTATTATAAATATTTAATAATACCTTTTAGATTTATTGATATACTAGTAATTTATTAAATATTAATTAATAATATTATATAAATATACCTAGATATAACGGTAATTATATATTTTAATAATATATTAATTTACTCTACTAATAAAGAAGAATATATTTAATATATATAAAATATCTTAATTTATTTATTATTAACTAGACTTCTCTTTAAACTAGAGAAATACGAATTTTATAAAAAATTAATTAAATTCCTTAGATTTATAATTAATATTAGAGGTATTTATATAAACTCTAAAAAAATTAAGAGTATTAAAGAATAACCTATACTATATAATATTAAAACGGTATAGAGTTTCTTAGGATCTACGAACTTTAATAGAAAGTTTATTAAAGACTATTCTAAAAAGGTTTTATTATTAACGAATATTATAAAGAAAGATATTACTTTCTAATAAGAAAAAGAATAATAACGATTTTTCGAGGTATTTAAAAAGATTTATAAAAAACCGCCGGTACTATATTCCTTTCGAAATAATAAACTAACTCGAATCGAAACCGATATTTTTAATTTAATAATAAGTATTTATATACTTTAATAGAGAAATAATAAATAATATTTTATTATATATTATTCTAGAAAAATATTATTAACGGAATAGAATTATAATATCTACGATAAAGAATTACTAGTAGTAGTATCCGTACTAGAATAATAAAGAGTATATATAGAAAGTTATTTAAACTTTACTATTTTTATAAACTATAAAAATCTTTTTAATTTTATAATAATAAAATAGTTAAACCGAAGGTAAATTAAATAATTAAAATTATTAAAATAATATAAATTCAAGATCTTCTATATTTTAAGAAAGAATAACGGTCGCGCTAATATATTTAATAAACGAGAGGACTATATAGAGGATAAAGATATAGTAATATAACTAGTCTTTATTTAATAATAGAATAAATCACTAGTCCTAGTATAATAACTAGTAACGACGTTATATATCTTTATTCCCGGAATTATAAATAGTATTTAGAAGGAATATAAAAATAATACTTTAACTACTATATTAAAAAGTTAATAACTATAAACTAAATTATTAAAATATAATAAAAAAACTTATCTTCCTAAAGGATATCTTAAAGAAATTATTCGCGATTATTATAATAATTTAGTTTAAAGATACCCTAGAGTTATTAAAATTATAGAATTTATTTATAGAGAATACGACGCGCTAAAACTAAAATCGTATATCGAGAAATATATTAAAGAATATATCGAATACTAGTAGAATAAATTTATAAGGTATATTAAATATAATCGAATTTAATTCGCCCTAGTACCGGAAATATTATAAAACGATATTATAATAGATTTTATTATTAAATTACTAAAATTAAAGGGCCTTATTATATCGGAAATTTTTAACTTTATAATAATAATTTATAATAAATTTAGTAAATACGTAATAATAATATTAATTAAGGAAATTTATAAAACCGAATAAATCGCCTTCGTACTATTAAATTAATTTATTAGAGATTATAAAATACCTAAATCGATTATCTTTAACCGAGATAAATAATTTATTTTTAATTATTAAAAAATACTAATTAATACTATTAGAATTAAATTATAAATATTAATTATATATTACCCGTAGATGGATGGGTAGATAAAGCGGACGAACTAAATAATAAAAATATATTTACGATATTATATAAATAAGAAATAGAATAATTAAATAAAACTTCTATTTATAGTTTAACTAACGTTTAATAATACGTAGTTTAATATAACGAAATTTATACTATTTTTCGTAAATTATAATAAATATACTAATATATTTCTAGATTTAAAATAAGGATTTAATATATATAGGGCGCTAATCTATATAATTAATATAAAAGTATTATAAAAGGAAATCTAAATCTAAATTAAAATAATAAATACTCGGATTAAATTAACGGTAAATAAATATCGAAAAAAGTATCTTTAATTAAAAAAAGGGGATAAAGTATATCTTTTAATAAAAAATATAATAAATAAAAAACCGAGTAAAAAACTAAATTATATTAAAATCGGTTTATTTTTAATTAAGAAGAATAAAGGATTAATTAATTATAAATTAAATTTTCTAGCCGACGTTAAAGTATATTTAATATTTTATATCTCTTAATTAAAGCTAGTAAATTTTAAAATATCTTTATAAAATACTTTTTATTTCTAGATTAAAGAAGAAACGGAGTTCGAGGTAAAAGAGATTCTAGATTAAAAAAATTAAAACTATTTTATTAAATAAAAGAATTATAACGAGTCGGAAAATATTTAAAAGTTATTAACGAACCTAGTTAATTATTAAGAACTTCTAAAGAAATTCTAAAAATAATAATATAAAAAAACTAGTCGAGGGTCCCTAGTAAAAGGGATTTTAAAAATATAAAATTATTAAAATATAAAACCGAGGCTATTATATATTCTATTTTATTAAATTTCTTAAATTCTTCTAGATACTCTAACTTCTTTATATCCGTAAGATTTTTATTAAATATCTTTTATTTACGCTCCTTTAGGAATTTCTTTTATTAGCGAAATCTTTTTAATTTCATACTCTTTTAATTAATAATTTCGTTCGCCGTTTTTTATATAATTTTAGTTTTTTCTTCTTTACGTTTTAAATACTCTAAAACCTTATTAATTCCTAAGAAATTAATAATAAATTTAAAGGGCTCGTATTTTTTCCTAGTTTTAATATACTCCCTATACTTCGATAATAACGAGAATAATCGATATTCGATTTAATATATCGCGTAATATATATATATAACTATAACTATAAAACCTTTAGAAATAACCTATTCCTATAATTTATTACGTTATTTTATTTAACGAGAAGATATAGAATTATCTTTAAAGATAAAGAAGGTTAGAAGGAAAAAGTAGTATTTTAATTAAAATTCGTTAAAAATCTTAATAAATTTAGTATATTTAATATACTAAAAGTCTATTTACTACTCGATATAATATATAGAGTAATAAATAGGCGAGCGCTTAACCGTTTATTTACTCGATACTAGAATAAACGAGTAAATAAATAAATAGTATAGTTTCTTTCTTTTATATAGATTATATATTTTCTTAGTAAATAAAAACTTCGTATTTAACTTCCCTTAAGACTTCTAATTATAGATTCTAAATATAGATATTTATTAAATTATTAATTCAATTTATTTAATTTATCTAGTTTTATTTTATATTAATACGAAATTTATTATCTTTTAATCTTTAATACTCCTCTCTACGAGTATTAACCTAGGTTCTATCGACGTTATATTAAAATATTAAATAGAGAGCCTTAATAGTAATTTATTATCGCGTAGGAAAACCTATTAATTTAAATTAAAAATTTTAATATTTTAGAGAAAATTTTAAAAGAGTATTAATATACTTTAGATTAATATAGAGTAGAGTAGAGATCGAGGTATAATCTCTACTCTAGCCTAATATAGAGATTTATTAATATAGAGTTTAAAGTAAAATAAAATAAAGTAGAGTTTTATTAAAGAATCTCTATTATATTAAAACGGATTTCTAGTAATTATTATAATAATCCTAGGGACGTATTATAACTACTATTATCTTTATAAATATATATACTTATAGTTATTACTACCTCTATAAATATATATATTTATAACTACTACTATCCTTATAGATATATATATACTTATAACTATTACTATCTCTATAGATATATATATTTATAACTACTACTACTTTTATAAATACGTATATTTATAACTACTACTACCTCTATAGATATATATATTTATAAAATAAATACTCGGACCTAAAATAATAATTATTAAAATTAATATTAAAATTAAAATTATTATTAATTTAAAATTAGATATAACCGAAGGTTTTATTAAAGATATAGTTTAATTCGTTTATTTTAAAATTATAGAGATACTTAAATAATAATTTAATTTAAAATTTAAAATTTACTCTTTTTAGATATTTATTAATATTATTTAAAATTAGTATTTTTCCTTTAATTTAAATTTTCTTATAAAGAATATTTCGATCCAAAATTAGTTAAAAAGTAAAGAGTAAAGAATAATAATAAATATTAATTATAATAATTATTATAATAATCGTCTCTCTATAGTATAATTTATAATATATCTTATTATTAATTTATAATAGTATTATACTATATTAAAACTAGTTTTATAATAGTTATTAAATATAGTATATAAATCCCCTAGAAAGAGTATATAGCGTAGTTACGCTATTTATATTATAATATTATATTATAGTTTCCGGTACTCCGGAGTTTTTTTAGAAATAAAAAACTTAAAGCCCCTCGCTCTAACTCTTTAAAAATTAATTCTATTATTTAAATATAAAAATCATTTTCTTATTAAAATTTTATATTTATTTTTATATTATTATAAATACCCTAGGTATTATAACTTAATAGTTTTAATCTTTCTTAACCTTTTTAGGTAGTAATCCGTTAAAAGTATAAAAAATCTCTTTAGAAATAATTATCCCGAAGGCGAGATATACGGGATTAATACTCTAGATAAAAATATAAGAGATTTATTAAAAAATATTAATCTTATAGTAGACTAACGATTTATAGAATTAAAATATAAATAGAAAGCCCTCGAGAAAGAGGCCTCTATTATTATAATTTAAAAAAATATCGAAAATTTACGATATATTATCGTAGGTAAAGGAGATAAGGAAATCGAAAATAATTTTTAAAAATTAAATATAAAAGACGAAAACGACCCGACGGTAGGTCGTAATTAAATCGGTTATAATATAAATTAAAGTAATTTATAATTATCGAAACTATAAGATTTTTATATAAAGAATCCGTAAAATTATTAAAAATAAATTTATAATATAGAGACTACGTTCCGCTTAATACCCGTAAACTTTCGAATAAATAAAAAGAAGATTTTATATATAATACCCTATTTAAAGGGGTAAATTAAGAAGTTATAAAATAAATATAAAGAACTTTATTTAGTAGATATATTAATATAAAAGTTCTTTATAAATTATTTATTTAATATAATCGAGGACCCTTTAAACCGAGCTATAAATACGAATTTTAAATATTAATATATACGTTAAAGGAATAATTAATTAATATAAGATTTCGATATTTATTTTAATACCCTAGAAACCGAACTACCTCCCTATAATAAAAAGTAATAAATAATTTATCTAATAACTTATTTAAGATTTAATATTTTAAAAGAAGTTAACCGAGCTTAAAGTATTTTTATTAAACGAACTAAATTTATATTATTTACGGCGCGTTACGAATATAATTTTAATTAAGACTTTAAAATATAAAATAATAATTAAAATAATTAATTAAGACCTCGGAAGAGGTATAAAAAAAAATTAAAAAACGGAGATAATAAAAATAAACTTAATATAAAGGGATAAAGTTCTAATAATAGTAGTCGTAGTAATATAAATAAAATATATATAACTCGCGCGAGCGATAAGAATCTTAAGGATATTAAATATTTTAATTATTATAAATTCGGCCATTACTTTAATAAATATCTAGAGAAGAAAATAAAAATTATTAACTATATCGACGATTATACTATTAAGTTAAAAAATAATAAACCCTTAAGAAAGTCTTTATCCCGAGGGAATAAAAAGAAATAAAAACCCGACCGAGTATAAATATCGATAACGAAGTTATTATAAACCTAATTAATATCGATATAAAAATTATTCGTATTAAAATAGATAAAGATTTAGGAGCGGAGATAAATATAATTAATAAAATATTTATATAATAGTATAACCTAAAGTATTTTAAAAGCGAGCCGCTATTAATTCCTAAATAAATAAACGGGTAATTTATTTATTATTATAGTATTTATAATATCGTCTACCGGTTAACCGATTTATAGAGATAAATTAAAAAGTATAATAATATTTTTTATTTTATTAATAAAAAAGGCTCGCCTATTATTATAAATATACTAGTTATAGAAAAGAAAAAGATTTAAACCGACTATAATATATATATTTAAAGATTCGGTATCGCGCTAAATATATATATATTAGAATTATTTAAGGATTTTATAAAATTATTAAAGATATAGTTAATTATATATATATTAATTTATATTAGAGTTAGTCCCTTTAATTAAAATCCTATTAATAGGAATAAAATTAAGAAAGGCGATATTATTATTAATATACTATTTTTTAATAGTTCCGTTATCGTATTACCTATACTTCTTAACGAATTTATAAATTTTAATAATATTTTTTTAAATAAAGAAGTAGGTCGATTATCGTTATATAAAAACCGCGATTATATAATTAATATAAAAGATAACCCGGTATACGGGCCCCTCTATAATCTATCGAATTTAAAATTAATAAAATTAAAAAAATACTTAAATAACGCTTTAATAAAGGGTTAAATTAAATATTCTATAAACCCTACTAGGGCTCCTATCCTTTTTATTTTAAAAAAAATAATAAACTACGACTATATATCGACTACCGAGGTCTTAATAAAATTATTATTAAAAATCGTTATTCGTTATTTTTAATTAATAAGACGCTGGACCGCCTAAATAATATTATATAATTTACGAAACTTAATTTAAAAGATATTTATTATCGAATAAGAATTGGAGAAGGCGATAAATAGAAGATAATATTTCGTATATAATATAATCTTTTCGAATATATAATAATATTATTTAGTTTAACGAATATACCTACTATTTTTTAAATCTATATTAATAAATCGTTAACGGGTTTAATAAATATATTTTATATTATTTATTTAAATAATATCCTAATTTATTTAAATTTAAAAAAGGAGTATATTGATTATATATAATAAATACTCGAATATTTATAAAAATATTCTTTATTCGCGAGTTTTAAGAAATACGAGTTCTTTACTCGGTTAGTTAAGTTTCTAAGATTTATTATAAATACCGAAAATATATCGATAAACGAATATAAAATTAATATAATTTAGTCCTAGCCAAAACGAAAGTCCTTTTATAATATATAAGTATTTTTAGGCTTTATTAATTTTTATCGTCGATTTATTTATTATTATTTATAGATAATAGGCCTATTAACGGGTCTATTAAAAAATAATTAAAATAATAAAAAATTTAGTTTATTTAAATAACCTAAAGAGGTAGAGTAAATATTTTACCTACTTCGCGATTTATTTTTATATATATTTATTCTAGTATACTTTAATCTAGAGTTAAAAATTCGGATTAAAATAAATACTTCTAATTTTACCGTAGCTACGATTTAATATAATTATAAAATAATAATAAATAATATCCCGTCGCTTTCTAGTCCCGTAAGATATAAGGTCTAGAAATTTAATATAAAACTTATAATAAAGAGCTCCTCGTAATTATTATAATATTTAAATAATAACGATACTACCTCGAGGGTAGTTTATATAAAATAGAAATCTTAATTAATTATAATAACCTAAAGAGTTTTATAAATATTAAATAATTAAATAATTACTAGGCGCGCTAGGTAATAAAACTCTTATCTTTTAATTTTTTAATTTCGTATTATTTTAAGAAAAGTAATTTAACCGATAACCCTTTACGTCATTTTAATTATAAAGATTAAGATAGTTTTTTAAATAATATATTACTTACTTTATAATAGAAGTTATTAAATTTAAAAAGTATTAATTAAGACTTTATTTTCGTTATAATATAAAATATATTCGTAGATATAGAAGATCTAGATATAGATAATATTTCGCCGGCGTTAAATAATATATCCGTAGATATTATATAAAGTTTAATATATATAAAATTTACGTTACTAGGGTCTTTAAGATTTATTATAAAAAAAAAAAAAATTTTAATAATAAATTTATCTAGGCCTAGGGAGTTAATATTTAAATAAGAAATTTTAAAGAATTTAAACAAGATATTTATTTAAATCGATTACGATATAATAGAGGAACTATTTAACTTTATCGCTAGAACTATAGGTTATAAACTATTTATTCTATATATTATTACTAAATTAATAATATTTTACGAAACGATTTATAACACTAAAAGTTTATTAATAATTAAAATAATTCGCACTTTATAAAAGAATAATTCCTTCTCGTAAATAAAAATCGCCGAAATTATATAAGTGGATTACTAGTATTCCGCCGGAGTATAAATTTTAAATTCTATATTAATTTTTAGATATAATAATAAAATCTATATATTTAAAAAGAGATTAATCCGCGAGGAGCTATTAAAACGATATTATAATAATATATTAACGGGGTACTTTAATATTAAAAAGATAATAAAATTATTTATTAGAAAATATCTCTAGAGTACTCTTAAGGCCGACGTATAAAAATATATTAATATATATAATATATACTAGCGGGTTAAGGTATATCGATACCGTTTTTATAATGAGATTAATTCTTTATTATATCCTATAAGACCGTAGAAGGAAATTATAATAAATTTTATTATTAATTTACCTCTAAATAAACGATATAAACGCGTTTATAATATAGTCCTCGTAGTTATAAATAAATATATAAAGATATTATAATATATCCTAACTATTAAAATAATCGACTCTACGGGGTTAATAAAGTTAATATTCGAAAAAATTATCTTAAAATTTAGAGTTCTTAATAGGATTATTTTTAATAAAGATTCTATTTTTATAAATACGTTTTAATTAAAGATATATTATTTAATAAAAATTAAAAAGCGCCTAAATACCGTATTTTATCCGTAAATAAATAATTAGATAAAATGTTAAAATTAAACCCTAGAATACTATTTAAAAACCTTCTACTTAAGTAAATAAAATAACTAGATAATATTTTTATTTATAATAAAATAAATATACTATAATATATAATATATAATAATAAAATAGATACTATTTATAATTATATATAATTATAATCTATCTCTAGAACTATATCTCGAGGGCGAGATATATAAAGGAGAAATACCGTCGGTATAAAAAACAATTAAAAAATTAAATACTTCGAGAGAGTATTTAATAAGACCGTAGGCTATCGTAATTAAAACGTAAAAGTATAATTATAATAAAAGGTATAAACCGAAATTATTTAATATAAATAACCTTATATTATTATTAATTAAAAATTTAATATAAAAATAACTAAATAAGAAACTCTTTTATAAAATAATTAAACTATTTAAGATTTTAGATACCGTCGGAATATAAATATACTACCTAGGATTACTAACTAGTTATTATATTTATAATATTTTCTATATATCGTTTCTAGAGCCGTATTATTAACGGTAAAGTAATATTTCGATTCCTAATATACCTCTACCGGAATTAATAAATAATACGAACGAATAAAAAATAGAAGAGGTATTAAAAAAAAAAAGTAAAGAGCGAGGTACTTTACTTTATAAAATAACTAGGATAACTAAAGACCTTTAATAAATAAATTAATATAAATATTTTAGATAACGCGCTAGAATTATAAAAAATATTCGAAGAGAATATAAAGATAGAAAAGATATAGAAAGTAAAGAGTAGGAAAAAGAAATATTATTAATTATTAATTACTACTAATTCCTTCTTATTAATAGACTTCGAGCGAGATATATTTTTATAATTAACGGGGCGTTTATAAATAAATTTATATTTAAAACGATTAACTTTTTTAATATTAAAACTCGGTTATTTATAAATAGAGCCGGGGCCGGGAATTCGAATTAAAAAATAAAGAGTAGAAATAAAACTAAAATAAAAATTATTAATTTTATTTTTAACTTCTTCCTTAGAAGCCTCGCGAGAAGATATTAATTTATTTAAAATATAACGACTCGTACCCTTTATACTACCGTATTAAAGGCGAGGCTTTACGATATTTTTAATTAAAAAAGTTTTATAACTAGATATTATAACTCTTTATATACTATTAAAAAATAAAATAGGATTAATAATACCGAGATCGTCGATAGTAGGTATATTAAATTAATCGGTAACAAGATTAAAGCCGGGAGAAAAGTCGTATTTAGAGGTATCTCGTATATAATATATATAAACCTCGTCTTTATCTTTATTATCGGCTTTATTTTCGTCCGTCGATTTAAGAAAATCGTTAGATTAATATTATATAATTTTATTTTAAAATATATTTATATCCCGGGTAATAATCCCTCCCTAAAAAACTATTAATATATAAATCGTATTTAAACTATATTAATTTATAAAAGTATAAAAGATATTATCTATACTCTTAACGTTTATAATAAATCGAGATATTAATTATAATATATTCCTCCCTCTTTTAATATTATTACTTTTAAATTTGATTTTTTAAAAGAAGATTATAATATCTTTTATATATTTAATAATATACTCGCGAAGATATTTATTAAAGCCTCGGTATTCTAGACGGTTAAGAAGAAAATTTATAAAAGTATAAAATTTAAACGGAATCTAGATACGTTAATATAATTTAGTTTTAAAATACTAACGATATATAGGATTATATAAATACTTATTCTTTACGTAATAAATATACTTTATATATAGTATTTTATTATATAGGACGTAATTATCTAGGCCTATCCACTTAGAGTAACGGAGGTATAAAAATATAAATAAAGGCGGGGTAGGAGTAGAGCGGGCGGTTATTTTATAAAGAGTAAAAATCGGGGATATATTAAATATCTAAATACTATCGTTAATATCGTATATCGTAGAAATTAAATTAATATATTAAGTATTAAAGTATTTTAACTATATATATATTATTAATAAAATAAAATTAATATTACGATAATATTAATTCTTTCGAAATATAAATAAATATTTTATTTAAAGATAAAATAAGTTATTTATTTACTTTAATAATTATAAAGTTAAAGAAAGAATTTAAAAGAAGAAAAGAAAGATTTATTTAAATTATAATATATTAACTCTAGCCTTACCTACGGAATATATATATAATATTTATTATCTTAAAGAAAGAGTTTAAAAATACGGCCGAGATTATTATAAATTAATAAAAATCTAAATATAATATAGCTTTCGATAATAGTATATAGGAGTTTATATATATAGAAAATAATAAAATATTATAAAAGAAGAAAAATTTAAAGATTAACGAAGGCTTTATATTTATATTAATATTACTACCCGTACGTATTTACTCCTATAACTAGAGTTCTTCCTAAATAATAGAGTAGAATAATTTATTTTATTATTAATATCGCTAAAGCCCTATTAATAATAAAGGTTTATAATTTTTAATAATAATTATAATATTCTTTCCCTTACTTTTCCTTTAGGGTTTTAAGGTTTTTATTAAATATTTAATATAATCTACGACTATATAATTACGCCGACTACGAATTATACGCGATGTATTATTAATTTTAAAATATAATTTATTTCCCTCCCTTTTTCCTACTAGGTTTAAAGGTTTTTTCTTAATATATTATTATAATAAAGTTAGGAGATTAATAAAATTAAGTAAAAGACGTAGGTATTATATATATACTTTATTTAATTTAGACTCTCCCCTATTATACTCTTTTATAAAAAATATCGAAATATTAAATTAATATTTATTAGTTTCGAGGACGAAACCCCTAGAAAGGGAGGTAATTATTATATTATATTAAAACTAACTTTATAATAATTATTAAATATAGTATATAAATCCCTTAAAGAGAGTATACGGCGTAGTTACGTTATTTATATTATAATATTATATTATAGTTTCCGGTACTCTAGAGTCTTTTTAGAAATAAAAAACTCGGAGCCCCTCACTCTAACTCTTTAGAAATTAATTCTATTATTTGAATATAGAGATTATTTTCCTATTAAGGTTTTATATTTATTTTTATATTATTATAAATACCCTAAATACTATAACCTAATAAATAGGTATAGTAGTAATTATAAATATATATATTTATAGAAGTAGTAATAGTAGTAGTTATAAATACGCGTATTTATAGAAATAGTAATAGTAGTAGTTATAAATATACGTATTTATAGAGGTATTAGTAATTATAAATATATATATTTATAAGAGTAGTAGTAGCTATAAATATATATATTTATAAAAATAATAGTAACTATAAATATATATATTTATAGAGGTAGTAATAATAGTAGTTATAAATATATATATCTATAGAAATAGTAGTAACTATAAGTATATATATCTATAAAGGTAGTAGTAATTATAAATATATATATCTATAGAGGTAGTAGTAGTAGTAACTATAAATATATATATCTATAAGGGTAGTAGTAGTTATAAATATATATATTTATAGAGGTAGTAGTAGTAATAACTATAAATATATATATCTATAGAGATAGTAGTAATTATAAATATATATATCTATAGAGATAGTAGTAACTATAGATATATATATTTATAAAAATAGTAATAGTAGTAACTATAAATATATATATTTATAAAAGTAGTAATAACTATAATATATCCTTAAATTTATTATTTTAATATAGTAAAGATTCTTTAATAAATCTCTACTCTATTTTACCCTAGTTTAAAATAAAAATCGAACCGCGATCTCTACCCTATACTTTACCCTACTTTATTATATTTTAATATTTTCTCTAAGAATCTCTACGTTAATCTAAAGTATAAATATTAATAATATAAATATTAAGAAAATAATAATATATCGATAATATATAGAGATTAATTAATCTAGTATATAAATTAAAATTTAATTTATTAAGTATTTATATATATAAAGAAAAGTACCTCTCGTATTTTAATAAATAAAAACTTAAGAATTTTATCTCTATTATTAATTATAAAATTTAATTTTTTAAATTACTTTTTATTCTCTATATAAATACCGGGCTAGAGTAAAAGTCTTATATAAAAAAAAAAAAAAATTTAAACCTAACTAGTATAAAACTTTATTTAAAAAAAAAGTATAAATATAAATCGAGAAGGAATTATATAAATTAAAGTAAATATAAAACGAGTTAAAATTATAAAAGTAAGAGTTATAATACGAAGAATATAAAAAGTAATAAAATTATTCAATATTAAATTAAAATATAGTCGACGAGTAAGATTGAGAGTTATAAAAATAGGAATTATAAAAATCGAGAAAAAGTTCTTAATATAAAAGTATTTTAATATTATAAAATTACTAGGAATTAAAAAGAACTATATATTAAGAATAAAAAGAAACTTTATATATAGAGTAATAATTAAAGTAATAAACTCGAGAATAAAATTAATAATAAAATAAACAAATTTAGAAATAAGAGTAATAATAAAAATAAAATTAAGTTTAAATTTTTTAAAAATAAAATCATTATAATCCTAAATCCTAAAACTAGAATTTTCGAAAAGAAAATTATTATTATTACTAGAATTATAATTAAACGTAATATAGGTTATTTTTTCTATAAAAGTTTTTAAATAAAAATAATAATAACGAGATTATATTAATAAACGAATAAAAGAATAAACTCTAAAAATTACTTTATCGAGAAAAGTAATATTAAACTCTCTATAGTTTATATATATTTCTTCTCTTCGATTTATTAAAAATAGAGGGGGAGGAGGAGTTAAAAAAAAGAAAAAATTAATATTATTAAATTTAATAAATAATTAATAAGATTTAGAAATAAAAATTAAAGAATTTACGTAAATTATAAAGATTAAAATAATAATATTATAAATAATTACTATATACTTCCCTTTAGTCTCTATATCGAATTTAATAAATTAAAAAAAAAATCTTATCTCTAGATCCTCGAATAAATATAAAACCCCGGGTATAATAATTATAAAAAAGAATTTAATTATAGTTATAAAATTTAAAAAGAGTTAAATATATATTAGGAATTTATAAAAATTAGAAAAGTTATTTAAATAACGAAAATTACTTATTTTTAAAAATATAAAATAATAAGATCTTTTAAATTCATATTTAATTTAGAGTAAAATCGATTATTTTATTAATATTATAAAGAATTTAAAGATATTTAATTAAAAAGTAAATAAAAAACTATAAATAAATTAATTAAAAAATAAATAAAGTATTTAAAAAGACTAAAAAGAAAAATATTAAAAGTATAAATATATATATTAAAAATATCTTTGAAAGATAAAGAATTAAAGATTTATATCTTCGAGATTAATAAGAATTCGGTTATTAATTAGATATATTATATAAATATTTACTTAATATAAATTATAAATAAAAAAATTAAGAGTTTATATTAATTCCGAAAAATATAATAATTAAAAATATTAGAGAAAAAAAGAGGAGAGAAATATAAAGACAATAAAGAAAGATATATATAATAGAAATTATTTATAAACGAGAACTACGAATAATATTAACTTTATTTATTTATTTATTTCTTTAAGAATTACCTAATAATATTTTAAACTTAATACTCTATATAATAGAAATAATAGAACTCGAGAATCTAAAAAGTATTCGGGTTATTTATTTATTTTCTCCGTTATAATTTAGTTAATAATAGAGTAAATTAGTCGAAAATTATTTAAATTATTTCTTTCTTTCTTTTACTTTACTTTACTTTCTAGTTTTCTAATATCGATAGAATAATATAAAGTTAGGGTACCGACGATAACTATTATAAATTTATAAAAATTTATAAATTTATTTATTACTCCTAGATAAATTATAATAATTAAAAAATACTATTAAATTATATTTATCTTTAAATTTATAAAGAAGTATATTAAAGAAAAGTATTTATTCTAAAAATAAAAAATATAAATAAATCTTTAATAAAATAAAATAAAATTAGAGTCTTATTAATAATTACTACGGTTTATTAGAAATATACGAAGTTAATTATTATACTATAAGTATATTATAATAATTAGAAGATATTATTAATTTATACCTAGTTTTTAGATCTACGGAGAAGTAATTTAATAATTAATATTAAATAATAAAAATTATAATAATATTTAATTTAATATAATAATATATAATTTATATTTAATAAAGTAGGTACTTTTAAATTAATAATTATAACTATAAATTCCCTAAAAAAATAACGACTATTATAGAAACTTTTAAAATATTTATTATTATTTCTATATTAAGAGGACTATTTAATATATTAAATATAAAGTATATAATTTATATTTAACGAAGTAGGTACTTTTAGTATAAATAATAATAAAAATTTATAAAGTATATCCCTTCTTTTAAATATATAAATATATAATTTAAACGAAACGTAGGTTTTATTTTTATTTCTCCGAGATAAATTTATTAAATTACTAGTTAAAAATATATCTAGAAAGACTTTTTAATATTAAAAGTATTTTAAAATAATATTAAAATCTCTACGAGTATACGAAATTACTTATTAATAATAATATATATAAATTATTTTATAAGGGCGTTATATACGTATTTTCTAAAATTAATAAAAAGGGGAATATTTTATTAATAGAGAATTTTTATATAATTAGTAATTATATCTATAAAAGTACAAGCGACTTTAAGAATTTTAATTCGCTCGGAGCGTTTAGGCCCGCTCGCGAGTACTCGGAGTATTTATAATTATTCGGGATTTTTAAGGCCGGTTTAATATTCTCAAGACTATTTAGGGCCGTTTAGGATTATTTATTTATATAGTTATTATTACCTCTATAAATGTGCGTATATATAACTATTACTACTATTATAGATACGCGTATATATAGTTATTTTTATTTTTATAAATACGCGCATAACCCCATTTATAGCCTATATATATATATATATATAATATTCTATAATCGCCTCTATCGACGGTAGCGACCCCCCGGAACTACTTTTAACGCTAGTAACTTTTAATTCCCGGATTTAATCGATTCGCGCGAAATCTACGCGGGGGTAACGCCTAGGCCATACGATACTAAATATACAACGACGTTTTTCTAGGTATAGTTATTCGGTAGGATAACGATAGAGCCTTAATTATAAATAAGAGATTTCGAGATAAATAAAATAAAACTATAACCCCGAATACGGGATATAGTAGGTATAGGGTCTAGTCTTTACTAAATTAAAATTAAATTAAATATATACTCAATATCACCCCGGCTGAATTTACCGTATATATATATTAATCTTAATTTAATAACAAGGGGTCAATATAATAATATATAATATAAAAAATATTAATTATTTTATAGAGGATTTGGCCTTAATATACTAGAATCCTAGTATTACTCTAGTCTCGATAGGGTTAGTATTAAGACTCAGCCCGCCGTTTTAATAAATATTTATAATAATATTTCTATTAAAGTCTACCCCGTAATAAATCGCTTAATTTAAAAGAAAGAAGTTAACGCCCTCGTTAATATATTTATATAAAGTATCGTTAATAATAACGTAAATAGCGTCTATATATAGAAGTAAATAAATAAATAATATATATTTTAAATTATTAATTAATTACGGGTAAACCCGTAGAGTTTTAAAATTTAATATAAAGTCGTAAAATTTAATATTAAAATCGCGACAGCGAGGTAAAGCGATAGAGAGGTATAGAGATAATATAAATAATTAATAATAAAAGTTATAATATTAATAAAATAGAGGTATATATATATAATATTATAAAAATATTAATATTAAAGGATTAAGGCCCTAAATATATATTAATAAAAAAAGATTTTAATATAAATCTAGACTAGATCTAGGCTAGATTTAAATAAAAGTCGTTTAATAGTATTTTTAATATTAAAATTATTTTAACGCGGAGCTAGTCCCGATTCGGTTAAATAATTATATAATTTTTATATTATCCGAAACTCTTTTCTATATAAATATACTACCTAGTTAAGAAATAATAATAACGAGGGGTATATACCTAAGTCTATATAAAGAAATATATAAATAATATTATACTAGGATATTCGGGTTATATAACTCTACGTACGATTAAATAAATAATTTAAAACTATTAAAGAGTAATTTTATTAATTCTCGGTATAATACCCCTTTAATATTATTATAGTACCCGTACTCTAAATAGAGCTCGATAAATAGATTTAATATAATAGTTATTTCCTAATAAAAGTAGGTAAAGGGCGATAATATAAAAGAGAAATATAATTATACTTCTAAAGTTATCGACCCTAGAAGAAGAATTTAGTTTAGTATTTAATTTATTATTTATATTCTTTAATAAATTCGCCCGTAAAAACGTTTTTAGTATTTATTTAATAGTCCTATATAAATCCCTAGTCTTTCTAGGATAGAAGGTATTCGGTAGTATAACTCTTCCCTTTTTTAATAACGCGTTTATTAAAAATATACTCTAGTTTTTATTCTAGCTTTAAGTCGTCTCGCTCGGTTTCTACTACTTTAGAGTTAATAGGTCGTAGATATTTAAAAGGGTCTTTATTTAATAATAAATACTACTCTAATTATATTATTAAAAATATATTATAAATCTTTTAATTTTCCGAGATATTAAGGCGGTATATAAGTTTATTAATATAATTAAAAATTTTAAATAACCTAGTTATTTATTAACTATATTTATAACTAGTAAATTTATTTACCGAAATATTATAATCTTTATATAAATATAGTAAAGCCTAGTCCCCTTTATAGAAATAATAAAGATAATAAATACGATTATAATACTCTTTATTATATATTTAAATATAGGTAATTATATCCGAAGTTTAAATATATATTAATTTTTTTAATAAAATATTATTCTCTTAACTTTTTAGATTTAACGCGTTATTAATAATAAAACCGAAAATTACTTTATTTAAAGTATAGTTAATAAGTTAAGAAAATATATTATTATATTATATAGTTATAAAAGATAGTACCTCTTCCTAGGCTTTAAAATTTTATAAAATAATAATTTAAAATTTTCATATAATTTTAATAATTTAATTTATATACTCGCTTAATTTATCCGTTTATAAATAATAAATAATAGAAAATATTAAATTTACTTTAAATTTATCGAATAAAGTCTTCTATAAGATATTTATAAATTTACAGTCGCGGTTGGAAAAAATAACCTTCGGAATACTTTAATCTATTAAATATAAACGATATAAAAGTATATTTACTTATTATTCTACTTTTTATATTAATTTTCCTAGAATCGCGGTTACCTTTCGGGAAAATTTATATATAATAATTATAATATTATCGAATTCTTTTTAAGAAAGGGGTAAGACTAGGATAAAATTAATAAAAATTATATAAAAAGGAGAGGGCGGTATAAGAATAAATTATAATATTTTATAAAGTTTATACCTAGGAGTACCGAAGAGTTAATATTATAAATAATATCGTAAATACTCCCTTAACTTTTTATTTAATTTATATATATATTAATATTTAGTTATTATTTTATAATATTTATATCTTCCTATATACGAGCTAGAATATACGATATTAAATAAAGTTTTAATATATAAAGAAAGTATATATAGGCGCTCCGGTATATATACTCGATTAATAATTAAATTATTAATATATTATATTAAGCCGTTATTCCCCTTCGAAAAAAGAAAATCTATAGTATCCTCGCTAGTTTCTATATTATAGTTAAATATATAATTTATTTTAATTTAAAAGTCGTTATTCTAGTACTTTTAAAATAATTCTTATTTAAACTATATATTTATTTCTATTAATATATAGATTTTATATATATATATTTAGAGTATATCTAGCTCGCCTTCTAAAAAGTCTTTAACTACGTTCTTTTACTATAATCGGGATAGAGTATCTAATATTATATATTTAATACTAAATTTATAACGGATCTTTATATTTTAAAAATACTAAATATAATTTAAGGCCCGTATAATACGTAAATTAATCTTTATTATAAATAAGATAGTTATATTTATTTATTTAATTATACTAAACGTAACTCTATAATTAATATAAACGACTATTTTAGGGGTTAATTCGACTATATATTTAATTTTAATAAATACTCATATTATTCCTACTAGTTCTATTTTAGTAAATTAATAATATATTTCTATATCCTTAAAGAGTCGGCTAGAGAAAAGAATAGACTAAATTTATTTCTAATTAAAATAAGAGTTTTTTAATTTTTTTATAATATAATAAATTATAACCCCGTAACCGAATTCTTTACTAGTATTAAAGTCGATAAATAGTTCTTTTTTATCGTCGAAGTAGTATAGAAAGAAAGGTTTAGAAAAGGTATTTTAAATAATTTTAAATAAACGAATCTCCTATAGGGAAAGTAATTTAAAACTAGTTTTTTTAATATATTCTTATTATTAAACGCCTATAAATAGTACTCTATTTAATAATATAATTTTTTTATTTTATAAAGGCCTAGCTAGAGTAGTATAATTTTTAATATAATTTTTTAACTAACTAGTTATTCCTAGGTACGTTTTAAATACTATTAATATTTAAAAAAAAACTAGTTATTTAATAATTATAAATTTTTCTTTAGAAATTAATAGCCCGAATGAGTTAACTTTCTAACTAAATAATATAATTAACGGATAATTAATAAACGCCTTTTTAGGGTTAACTAAAATATTAAATTTAACGAATAAAGAAAATACTATATATAAATATTAAATATAATCCTCGAGGGTTTAAGAAAATACTATAACGTTATCGATATATACTTGGGCGAATACTTTATAAATATATAGAATCCGGTCTATTTACTATTATATATATATAGGCGAGTTTTTAAATCCTATTACTATAATATTAAAAATCTCCTAGCCGCGGTATAATATAATAGTAAATTTATATTTATCTTTAAAGTATACTCGCTATTAATAGAAAAAACTAGCCGCGTCGATAACGGTAATTTAACGATAACCTTTAACGGCGTTAATTATATTATTCTATAAAAGTAAATAATAAATATCTACTATAACTATAGTATTTAAATCTCGAATATTAATAATAGTACGACCCTTCTTAATACTATCTAATTTTATAATCCAAATAACGAAGACTAAGAAATTAAATAAAGTAGTTTATATCGTCTATTTAAGCCGTCTCTAAATATATAATTTATTAAAGATTTCGTTAATAATCTTCCAGCTCTTATTTCTTATAGGATAAATATATATCGTTTTAAGTATTTTATCTTCCTAGTCGGCGCGAAGTAATATATATATTTATTTATTTTCTAGAAAATTAATAAAGCCTTCTTCTATTTAAAATATAAAGAATTAATTAATAACCTTTATTAACTCCGGTTATTTACTATAAATAATAATATTATTTAAAAAAATATTATTCTTTATTAAAATAATTACCTCTATTAATAGTATAAAAGACCGGGAATTAATTAAATTCTTTATATCTTTACTCTCTAAAAACTATTTAAGAAGTAATAAATTAATATTAATAATAACTATATTATTAAAAGTTTTTTTAATAAAAGTTTTTTTATACTTTTAAAGAGGCCTTCGTATAGCGAGCTCGCGAATATCGTTATCGTTTATAATAATACTATAGTAGTTATTAAATTAAACCTCGACTATTTAGTTTAATTTTATATTCCTAGAGATTTTAATATATTTATCCGTTTTATTCTTTATAAATATTAATTTTATTTTATCGTTAACGATTCCGGTAAAGAGGTATAAATTAGTATTTACCGGTTTAAAGAAATAATCTCGTACTAGTAAATTAAATTTATAGACTTCGATAATTACCGTAATTTATAAAGGGATAATTTTTATTTTTATAAGATATATTAACCGGTTTATTTTTACACCCCTTAAATAGATATTAATAAAATACTCTATATTATAATTATCGATACGGGCTATTTAACGAGATATTAATATATTAATTTCTTTAAAGATTATAATATTTATATTAATAAATATACCTACTTTAAGATTATCTATAATATAGACTTCTCTAGAGGCGGTTTTAATTATTATTTTATTACCGCTTTTATCTTTCCCGGGGAAATATAAAGAGGTAACGATATATTTAAAAATAATATAATAATTAATATTAATACCGGTAATTTAGAGTAGGGTTATTATAATATAAATTCTAACTTTTAAAAAGAAATATACTATAAATTTATAATCGACGATAATTACTTTATAACTAGTATCTTTATAACTCTTTTCTATTTTAATTTTAAAATTTAAAACGACCCGAATATTAATATATTAATACTTCTTAAACACTTATCCTATTCCCGTATTTTTAAATAAATCGTAGTTTAATTTAATAATAATCTTCTATTTTAGTAATTCGTTATTCGTTTTAACTTAGTAATAAATTTCTATATTCTCGTTTATTACTAAAGACTATTTACTCTTCTAAATAATATTTATAATTAAATATTTAGGGTAGGAGGTTTTAATAGGGTTCCTACCTAAACTTTAATTTCTAAAATATATATATAATATATTTTTAAAAGAGAACGACTCTTTATAAATATAGTACTCGATTTATTTAGGCGAATCGATAATAGTTATTTAATAACTAGTTATTTTATTTTATTTATTATAATAATTCTTTTACTACTAATTTTAACCCTATTTATTAACGTAATTAATATTAGGTATAAATTACTCTTCTATTTATTACTTTATAATATTATTTTCTAGAGAATAATTCTTTTATATCTCGGTTTTATAGTAAATAATTATATATTTAAGGGGTATTTACTATTACCCGAAATAATTAAAATTATAACTACTAGTTATAAGCCCGCGGTTTTCTTAGCGCGGTTAAAAATTAAAATAATTTTTATTTCTAAAAGGGAAAAGTATATTCCTAGTATTATTATTAATAATCTATAACTAAATAAGTATCGGTTGAATTTAACGAGACTATTACTATATTTAAAAAATACTAAATATATTTTAATAAACCGGATTAATAAATTAATAAAAAGTAATTTAAAATAACTAATTTTATTATAACCGGAACCGGTTAGGCTATTAATAATTCTACTAATTTTATTATAAACTCTTTAACTTAAGAGGCGGTAGAGGTTTAATTATTTTATTACTTTATATTATTCCTAGCTAGACTTCTTCTTTAATATTAAATAAATTAAAGAATTTATCTAATAAAAGGCCAAGTTTTAGCGAATTAATAAAAGACTTAAAATTAAAACTAATATAATCGTAGATTATAAATATTTATTAATATATATTAGGAATATCGGCGGCCCTATAAATTAAATATTTTATTTATATACTATTTAGGCGTTTTACTAGTACGTATTTAAACGAATTTATATTTATTAAAACGAAGTTTATATATAGCTTCTAGTGTCTTTATTTTGAATTATTTAATAAAACGATTTATTTATTTAGGGTTAGCGAAAGTATATATTAATACCTTAATATTAATATTTAATTTATTCGAGAATTATTTAAGGGTTACTTCTTTAAAATATAAAAATAGAAACTTTTATACCTCCTCTTCGTTATATTATTTAATTATATCGTTAACGCGATTTTTAAGATCGAAAACGTTTTTATATATAATATATTTTTTTAAAGTAAATAAATTATCTTTTTTATCGCCTTTAAAGTCGAAGAATTTAATCTCTTCGAGTTTTAATTTATTCTAGGCGTTTACTTTAATATTAATACTATTTTAACTAATTAAACTATTTATTTTTAATAAGTTTTAAAATCCTATTAAGTCTTTTTTTATTTTAATTACTAATTTAATAATAAGAGCCTAAATTTCTAGCGATTCTATAAATTATATTACTTATTCGGAATCTATAATAGGTTATTTAGGCTCGGGAGGAGTTATAATTTCTTTATTTTTAAATTCGTCCTCTAAAGATTACTTCTTTTATAAATATTAATATAACTCTTTAATATCCCTTCGGAAGGTATTAATAAATAGTATTATAAATATTTTATTTATAAACTAAAGTAATTATATAGTAGGTTATTTAAATTTAATATACTCCGAAAAATTATTATTAAATTACTTCGCTTTCCGGCCCCTCTTTAATAAATATTAAAAAAGTACTTTAGTAGGAGGATAAAGAGACTATATAATTATTTAAATAATTACTCGTTTAATATTAAAAGTAACTTTTACTTATTTTAAGATATATTTATTTAATAATAGGAATTTTTATAAATAAAAAGTAAAATTAATTATAATAGGGTTTAACTAAACTTCTTTTAAGGTAATAACTAGGGTAATAATTAATAATAAATATTAAAAGTAATAATACTAGGCGAATAATAAAAGTAGTATTAAAAAACTAATATTCTAATATTCTTTTTTCTATAACGGAAGTATAAGAGATATAATTAATAATATATTTACTAAACTAGACGTTTATTTAATAAATAATTTATTAAAATAAATAATTATATTAATAAAAGAGAAATAAATAAAAGGACGTTCTAAATATTTAATTTAATATTTATTATCAATACCCTAAATGAAAAGGGTATTGAATAAGTTATTTTAATAATTTAATAAAGAGTTTAGAAATATTTATTTAAGGTAATAGAGTACGGTATAAAAATATTAAATAAATATAATATAAATAAAGCTCGCTATCGATACGGAGTAAATTATTTTAAATATAGTAGTTAATAGGGGGTATATTAACCGTTTTTTTAAAAATTATTTTACTATTTATAACTAGTATAATCGTTCTCACTAATATAGAAGAGGTATAATTCTACGTTAGTATCGCCGTTACTACTATTTAATAAAGGGTTAATATAATAATATATAATATAAAAGATATTAATTATTTTATAGAGGATTTGGCCTTAATATACTAGAATCCTAATATTACCCTAGTCTCGATAAAGTTAGCGCTAGGGCTTAGCCCGTCGTTTTAATAAATATTTATAATAATACTCCTACTAAAGTCTACCCCGCGATATTTAATTTTAACTCTCGGGACCTTAGGCCTTAAAACCTACTAGAGGATACTAGTATATATTTAATATATATTTAATATATATTAATAGAGTATTTATAATATAGTAGTTTTAAAACTCGTAATAAATATATAAAAACTAAATATAATAAAGTTATAAATAATATCGACCGACGAGGGTTAAAATAAATATAATAAATTTATTATAAATTATATTTCGACTCTAATATAAATATTCTATTTTTATAAATTTTGAAATAACTTTACGTTATAGGCGCTTCGTTAATATATATTAAATATATATTATTATTCCTAGGGTAATAGCCCTAGAGTAAAATTTTAATTTAAAATAAACTCCGAGTATATACCGAGTATATTCTTTACCCTAGTTTTACTCTAATATTAATATATATATTAAAAATATATTAATTTAACTAGAGAAACTTTAAACCCCGTTTAAATTATAAATTTTTATAAATAAAATACACTAGAGTTATAAATAGAATATATTATAATTATAAATAAAATAGGGTTATAATTATAAATAGAGCTATATATAGAAATTATATTAATAATATATTTTAAATTTAAATATCCTCACGAGTTAAAAATATTTTTAAAAGTATATTAAGTTTTTATTTATATTTATATCGCTCTAGAGTTAAAATATAATATTATTAACTAGTTTATAAATATTTATAATATTTAGAGCCTACCCTATACTTTTATAAATATAAATAATATATTTTTCTCCGTTATTTATTTATTATTATTTTAATATTTTAGATATTATATATAATTAACCTATAAATAACTACTAGTAATTAATTAATTTATTCTATATATATTGAATAGTACTATAGTGTTATATTGACCCTATTCTATCTTTTCTCACTAGACGAATTGGATAGCTCTATACCTAAAGCGGATTGGCGCTTCCACGTTAAAGAAAAAGGAGCTAACCCTTCGCAGATGGCCACGCTGGTAGGAGCTTGACATCAGTCAAAAGGTATCACGATTCAAGGAAATCTCCAACTCAACTTTAGCTAGTCTGACTGCAGGAGGTACTGTAAGTTATTAGAGAGTATTTTTTACCCTTCGCGCCAGCTGCCTGGTAAATGGTATACATACGGAGGCTCGTCATGTTAGAAATGGAATTTAATGAGGGCCCCTAAGCGAGCTCCTAAGCGAGCCCCTGAAAGGCCCCCAAGAGCGGTCTTAGGCGCTACTTGGGAGATCTATTGGGGCCGCTCCGGGGCTGCCCTATGGCCCTCATTGATTTCCATTTTTAACATGAAGAGGGAGGTAGCGCCAGCAGGCCCGGAATACCCGAACAAACAGCGCCCGAGGATCGGCGTGGGGGGCATGCGAACGGAGGAATAAGGCCCCGCCAAAAAGCACTATCACCCAAGGAGCTAGGTCCATTTCAGCTAATACTGACGTCCATGACTGCGCCGCCAGATAATAAATTGACCATCATAGAGTCTGACATCAGAACAGAATGTACTCAGCGTTTCCACTTGAAAGGACGCACACGTCGATGGCTCGATCTCACCACCTGTAGTACATCTCCCGAAGCGTCAGATTTCCTTCCCGGCTTCGCAGAGATCCCGGGACCCGTGAGTACATGCTAAGGGTTCTTCCCGCAGACTCACCTACGTTTTATTCTTTGACAGGACATCTTTGATGCTTCATTACTGTCTCATCACCGAACATGCCAGGGAAGGCAGATGAACCATTGTACCCACTAAAGATGCCTGATGTTGAGAAGTCGCTTGGTACGCAGCCACCTACTACGGACAATATGCCCATCAAAGTCGAGCCCAAAAAGCCTTCGTCGGACGATGCGGACTCGTCTGAGGTAGCAGAGGACAAGCCAGAGAAAGAGAGGGAAGGGGGTATCAAAGACTACTTCGTAAGCGGTGAATCAGAGCATCTTTGCTGAATTGGACTGATTCATCGACAGCGAATCTTCCAATATGCGGACCGCCTCGACATCTGCTTGTACGCCATCGCATTTACAGGCGGTCTTGCGGTTGGCGCTGCTCTACCTTTGATGACATTGGTGTTCGGCTCATCAACAGCTTCCTTCAACAATTTTGTGGCCGGCCAGGGCAACGCGCAGCAATTCACTGCCCAGATCAACCATCTCGTCCTCTACTTCGTGTATTTGTTCGTTGCCCGCTTCGTCATCGGCTACGTGGCAACACTTTGCATATGTATAGCGGCTACCAGAACCACACGCTCCTTGAGGAAGGCGTTTCTGGAGAGTCTGCTGAGGCAGGAAGTATGGCATTTCGACAAAGAAGGCAATGGATCTCCCGCGACGCAGGTCACGATGAGTACGTGTTCATTCACTACAAAGTATTCGGTCGCTGACAGGAGCTCCCAGATGGTAACCGTGTCAATCAAGGTATTGCCGAGAAATTGTACACACTCGTCCAGGGCATCTCGCTTTTCTTCTCGGCATATATTGTGGCACTCGCTGTCCAGTGGAAGCTTGCTCTCATTACCATGAGCATAGTGCCAGCCATTGTCCTGGTGATAGGAGGATGCCTCAGCTTCGATGCACCCCTGGAGGCCCGAATTGTAAGTAGAGCAGCATCCGTCGTGGAAGGAGAACGTGTTTCTGACACCGCTCCTGCCTAGACACGGATTTACTCTCGCGCAGCAGTCCTTGCTCAGGATGCCATGAGCTCCATCAAGACCATCCACGCCTTCGGAGCGCAGCAAAAGATTGTGAACAGGTACGATGAATACTTACAAACAGCCCATAAGGAAGGCAATAAGAAGTCGCTCCTCTTTGGCATCCTCTTCTCCGCT
>JAABUS010001023.1_pt1 | contig 65066 bp, 61 predicted proteins | sample 5560161 | NCBI WGS metagenome assembly JAABUS01 (sample SAMN10711885, study PRJNA513376) | rock metagenome | isolation source: Antarctica rocks | place: Antarctica: Victoria Land, Trio Nunatak nord | collected 2016-01-04
CCGCCTCGCGCCTCGCCTGCCATTTCTGACCGGCGGCGCGCGCGACGTTCCGGCGCGGCTACGGACCATGCGCGACGCGATCGCCTGGAGCGACGATCTGCTCTCCCCCGCGGAGCAGCGGTTGTTTCGCCGGCTGGCCGTCTTCGTCGACGGCTGCATGCTCGACGCCGTCGAGGCGGTGACGGACCGCCCCGCCGAGCCGGACCTCGACGCGGTCGAATTGGTCTCCTCGCTCGTCGACAAGAGTCTGCTCCGGCCGGCGGAGGGACCGGCACCCGGAGGGTACCCGGAGCCGCGCTTTGCGATGCTGGAGACGATCCGCGAGTACGCGCTGGAGCATCTCGAGGCGAGCGGAGAGGCCGAGGCGGTGCGTCAATGCCACGCCTCGTACTACCTGGCGCAGGGCGAGGCGCTGGCGTCGAACCTCAGCGGGCCAGCGATGGCGGACGCGCTCGACCGGCTCGCCACCGACCTGGCGAACATTCGTGTCGCCCTCGCCTGGACGCTCGATCGCGCCGACGCGGAAACGGCGCTCCGTCTCGCCAGCGCCCTCTACTCGTTCTGGAACTTTCGCGGCTATCTCAGCGAGGGGCGGCGGTGGCTCGACGCCGCCCTCGCTGTCGAGGGGATCGCGCCCGCGGCGCGCGTCGACGGTCTCCTCGCCGCGGCCGGCGTGGCGGCCTTGCAAGGCGACCACGCCCGCGCCGACGCCCTCTGCGCGGAGGCCCTCACCCTCGCTCGCGCCACGGACTACCGTTTTGGCGTCGTCCGGGCGCTCTTCGTGCTCGGCATCAGCGCTGAATGGCGGAGCGACCTCGACCGCGCTGCCTCGTACTTCGCGGCCGCTCTCGCGCGGGAAGGGGACTTCGGGGCCGCGCACTGGCGGGCCCGGCTGCGGATGTCCCTCGCCGACGTCAGCCATTTTCGCGGCGACAACGTGCGCGCCGCGCAGCTCGCCGAGGAAGGGTGGTCCCTCGCGCGGGAAGCGGGGCATGCGTGGACGGTGTCGCTCACCATCGGCACGCTGGCCAACCTCGCCACCGAGCAGGGCGATCTGGACCGGGCGTTGCGACTCTACGAGGAGACGCTGGCCCTCTCGCGGGAGCTGGGCGACCAGCGCGGCGTCGCCGGGACGCTCGGCGGATTAGCCGGTATCGTTCTGGCGCATGGTGACGTCGAGCGGGCGGCCCGCCTCCTCGGCGCGGCGAGGGCGCTCGGCGACAGCATCAGTGTCGCCCATCTCGCTCACCATATCTACTATAAGCGCCTCCTGGCCTCCGTCCGGACGCGCCTGGACGACGCGACCTTCGCGGCCGCCTGGGAGGCGGGTCGCGCGCTGCCGCCTGAGGACGCCATCGCCGAAGCGCTCGCGGCGGCGCGGGACGCCATCGTCCAAACCCCCGTGCCGGACGCGGCGGACGTCCTCGGTCTGACGCGGCGCGAGCGCGAGGTGCTGGGTCTCCTGGTCGCGGGTCGGTCCGATCGGGAGGTCGCCGCCACGCTCTTTATCAGCCACCGCACCGTCAACGCCCACGTGACCCATCTCTTCGCCAAACTCGGCGTCACCTCGCGGACGGAAGCCGCCGCCACCGCCGTCCGCCGCGGCTTGGTTCCAGCCGAGGGGTAGAATTGCTGATGATCTGGCGCGCCGGCCAGCGGTGGGAGATCAGTCCGACATGCACAGCGCATCGCCCCCCAACCAGTCGCGGGAGCGCCCCGTCCCGCTGATCCCGCTGCCCGAGCGTGCGGCCAAAGCCGAGGTCCGGCTCCCGGTTCCCCTAACGCCGCTGGTCGGCCGGGAGCGGGAGATCGCGGCGGTCGTGGAGCTGCTGCTGCCGTCAGAGGTGCGGCTCGTCACGCTGACCGGGCCCGGTGGTGTCGGGAAGACCCGCATCGCCCTGGCCGCGGCCGAGGCCGTGGCAGCCACCTTTGCCGACGGCGTCACCTTCGTGCCGCTGGCCGCAATCCGTGATCCAGCTCTGGTCACCCAGACCATCGCCCAGGCGCTCGGCGTGCGGGAGACGGCCGACCAGCCGCCCGCCGAGCGGCTGCGGGCGCTGCTCCGGACGAAGCATCTCCTGCTGGTCCTCGATAACTTCGAGCAGGTGCTTCCAGCCGCGCCGCTGGTGACCAGCTTGCTGACCGAGTGTCCGACGCTGACGCTGATGGTGACCAGCCGCGCGACCCTCCGCGTCTACGGTGAGCGCGACGTTGTCGTGCCTCCCCTCGCGCTGCCGGATCGCGCGCCTGACTCCCTCGGGCGCCCGGCGGTGGAACGGATTGGCGACGCGGAGGCGGTCCGTTTGTTCGTCGCGCGGGCGACGGCGGCGCAGCACGATTTCACCCTGACTCCGGCCAACGCCGTGGCCGTCGGCACGATCTGCGAACGACTCGACGGCCTGCCGCTGGCGATCGAGCTGGCCGCGGCGCGGAGCAAGCTCCTTCCTCCGGCGTCCCTGCTGGAGCGGCTCGATCACCGGTTGTCTTTACTCACCGAGGGGGCGGTCGGGCAGCCGGCGCGCCTTCAGTCGCTACGCGAGGCGATCGCCTGGAGCCACGATTTACTCTCCCCTGAGGAGCAAGCGCTCTTCCGGCGGCTGGCTGTCTTCGCCGGCGGCTTCACCCTGGAGGCGGCCGAGGCGGTGGGATATGGAGAAGAAGAAAGCCCACATGCCTCAACGCCGCTCGCGCTCGTCGCCGTCCTGCTCGACCGGAGCCTCCTGCGGCGGAGCGACGATGGCGAGGAACCCCGCTTCGGAATGCTCGAGACGATTCGGGAGTTCGCGCTCGAACAGTTGGCTGCCGCCGGGGAAGAAGCGGCGCTGCGACGGCGGCACGCGGCGTTCTATCTCGCCCTGGCCGAGCGGAGCGAGCCGGCGCTCTACGGACCCGACCAGGCCGCGGGGTTCGCGGCGCTGACGCGCGATCACGCCAATCTGCGCGCGGCCTTGACCTGGTTGCTGGAGACCGGCGACGCGGCCACCGGCTTGCGGCTCGCCGTCGCTCTCGGCCGGTTTTGGCACGTCGGGGGCTACCTCGGCGAGCGCCAGCGCTGGTTGACCGATAGCCTGGCGTGGTGCGGTGACGCACCGGCCGCGCTCCGCGCCAAAGCGCTGCGCCTGCTGGGCGACGGCGCCCTCGACACCGGCGACCTGGCGGCCGCGCGGACGTTCTACCAGCGGAGCCTCAACCTGGCCCGCGAGGCGGACGACGCGCCGGACGTCGGTGAGGCGCTGATGGGGCTGGGTGGCGTGGCGCAGGAGCAGGGCGACCTCGCCGCGGCCGAGGCGTACTTCGCCGACAGCCTGGCCCTGCGGGAAGGCGCTGGCGACCGGTGGGGAGCGGCAGTCGCGCGGTTCAACCTGGCAAATGTTCTCGCCGAGCGAGGCGACTCGCCGGCCGCCCGGTCGTTGATCGAGGGTGGTCTCGCGATCTGCCGCGAGATTGGCTACCCTCAGGGGATCGGCCGCGCCCTCCACGAGCTGGGCAAGATGGACGAGAGGCAGGGAGACTTCGCGGCGGCGGCTCGGCGCTACGAGGAGAGCCTCGCACGCTGGCGTCCAGTCGGCTACCGCTCCGGCACCGCCGAAGCGACGGGGAGCCTGGGCTGGCTCGCGCTGGGTCGTGGCGATCATGGCGCGGCGGCCGCCCACTTCGCCGAAAGCCTCGCGCTATGGCGGGAGATGGAGAGTACGCCGGGGATCGCCGCGTCGTTGGAGGGGCACGCGGCGGTTGCCGCCGCGCGGGGGCAACCAGAGGTTGTCTTCCGCCTGGCGGGCGCCGCCGCGACCCTGCGCGAGGCCGCGAGTGGAATGCCGCTCGCCTTGGAGCGGGCGCGGCTCGAGCCGTGGTTGCGGCGCGCCCGCCGGGCGCTTGGGGCCGCCGCGGCAAAGGAGGCCTGGGCGTCAGGGGTGGCGCTCGACGTCGCGACGGCGACGGCGGTGGCGACTGAGGTCGCCACGGATCAGGGGAGGGCCGCTCCTATCGCGCCGGCCGTGCCGCGGACCGCCAAGGACTTCGGCCTGACGCCGCGCGAGCGAGACGTGCTTCACTTGCTCGTCGAGGGACGCTCCGACCGGGAGATCGCCGAGGCGCTGGCGATCCGGCCGCGCACCGTCGGCGTCCACGTCTCGGCCATCCTCGCCAAACTTGGCGTGAGCAGCCGCACCGCCGCTTCCTCCGTCGCCGTCCGGCACGGCCTCGCCTAACTCCCGGCGGTCTCGCGCGTGGCGCAGTGGGCGGCTCTCCGACCGCCCGCCGGCGGTCTGGCCTGACCTCGCCAGTGATGGGCAGGCGTTCCCAGCCAGCCCGTTCCAGCCCGGCGTCACCGCGCGCCGGCCGCGAACCGTTGTGCTCGGGTTGACGGCTTCGCCTACGTAGATCTCCCTAGCCCGCGTCCTCGCCGCGGCCCCTTTGCCGTGAAACCTACGTCATCCTCACGATGCGCGGCCGCCGCCGCTGGCGCAGCATGCTCCTGTGCTTGATGACCGATTCGGGTCCACCGTCGATGCGCCACCTCGGGGCCGCGACGCGACCACGCCCATCGGACCCAGCACGGTCGCCGGTGACATTCACCGGCATCGCCGGTTCGAGGAAGGAGCCACCATGACACGCCGCACCTGGAGATCGGTTGTCGTCTTGGCGCTACTGCTCGGCGTGTTGCTCGCCAGCGCGTCAGGCAGTATCGCGGCACAGCCGCCGGTGGTGGGCCTGGTGATCAACGAGGTGGGTAACTCGATCACCGCCTTCGACCCCGCCGATGGTCACGTCCTCGGCTCGACCGACATCAGCCAATCCCTCAGCAAGCCGCACCTGTCCGCGTTCGACCCGACGACGCATCGACTCTTCGTTGGGAGTAAGGGCGCCAAGCTCGCCGCGTTCGATGTCACCGATCCCGCTGCGCCGGAGTTGATCGAGAGCGTGACGCCGGGTGGCGACGGTGAGATCCACTGGGTGGTGCTGGCCGCCGGTCTGGTTTGGCTGGCGCACCAGGGTGATAGCGCGGTCTACGCCTACGACCCAACCGACCTCAGCGCACCCGTCGTTACCCTTGGCAAGGATCAGCACCCACGGGCTCGCCCTCCGACCCGGCACCGACGAGTTGTGGTCGACCAATCGCCCGGAGGAGCGGCCTGGGTTCGTGCTGCGGATCGACGCGCGGAAGCGCGCCGTGATTGGCAAGCCGCTGCCGACGACCGGCCAGGCCGGCGACCGGCCCAATAACGTCGGATTCACCCCCGACGGGCGCCGCGCCTATGTCGTCAACACCGGGAGCAAGGCGACCCAGGTGACGGTGGTCGACGCCGAGGCGTTCACGGTCGCAGGGCAGATCGAGCAGGACTCTGGATGGGGCCTCTCGCCCCACGCGATCGTTTTCGACCCGGCGACGCAACGGATGTTCGTCGCCAACATGGGGGGCGGGACCGTCTCGGCGATCGACGTCGCCACGGACGAGGTGGTGGGTAAGGTCGCGGTCGGGGAGGAGCCACACGGTATCACGCTCGGCCCCGATGGCCGGATCTACGTCGCCGCCAAGAAGAGCAACAAAGTCGCGGTGATCGACCCCGCTACGCTCGAGGTCGTCTCCGAAATTCATGACCTGAGCCTGGCCGGCCCGCACCAGGTCATCTTCGTCCCGACCACTGCATAGACCGTCGCTCCCCAACAAACGGAGTGCTTCCATGGATGGATACCAGTTCGATCGCATCGCACGGCGGCTGGCAGTCGCCCCCACCCGGCGCACGGCGCTCCGGCTGCTGGCCGGCGCGGTTCTCGGCGGCGTGCTCACCAGCTTCGGTATCGAAGCGGCCGCCGCCTGTCATAAAGGCGGCCAGACCTGTCGTCGGCATGGGCAGTGCTGTTCCGGTCGCTGCCATAGGGACAGGTGTCTGCACGGCGAGTGCAAGGCGCTGAAGCCGCTGTGCGACGCCGAGTTGTGCGAAGTCGCGGCCTGCGAAACCGACGGCCAGACCGGGGCCAGCCAGTGGGTCTGCGCCTACACCTGCGACACCGGCCAGGCCTGCTGCAAGCAGGCGTGCACGGGCACCGCCTGCTCCGGCGGGAAGACCTTCAATGCGACCACCTGCCAGTGTGAGTGCCCAACCGGTCAGACGGACTGCGGCGGCAGCTGCATCACGCCCGATGCGGTCTGCGGGTGCGAGCAACGGTGCCAGTACGCCGGGGCGAACTATTGCTGTTCCATCAACGACACCTGCTGCAATGGCGGCTGCTGCACACCCCCGGGCGCGTGCTGTGCCAACGCGGGCGGGAATGGGGAGAGTTGCTACGCCGACGGCCGCTGCCCCTGAGCCTGCTCGCCGCCTTCCGGTCGTCGCGGCCAGTGTCACACGCACTCGGCAGCACCACTTCATCCCTGGGAAATCGTCACGCGGACGCCCGCCGCCCACTAACAAAGGGAGTGCTTCCATGGACGATGACCGCTTTGACGCCTGGACCAGGTTCGCCACAACAATGGGCAGCTCCCGCCGGGCCGTGCTGCGGCTTCTGGCCGGCACCGTCCTGGGCGGTTCACGTGGTTGCCCCACCTGGGGATCGCGGTCGCTCAGCACCGCTGCCGGCGCGTCGACCATGCCTGCCGGCGCAACTGCGACTGCTGCTCCGGTGAGTGCGGCTGCTTCGACGGCAGGTGCACCTGTCGCCTGCGAAGTTGCCACGCGGCGGGCGAGACCTGCATGGGAACAGAGACGTGCTGCGGCGGACCGTGCGCGTTCGCCGTCGGGAACCCGATCTGCCGGATCGAGAACTGCGCGCCGACCGGCGACGTCTGCGATGCCACTGTCGAGTGCTGCGCGGGGATCTGCGACGACTCGGTCTCCCCGAAGCGCTGCAAGGTCTGACAGATCGCGGCTCCCCGCGGTCGGTTGCTCGCGATGGCTGTCCGCATCATGGCACCCGGGCATCCGCGGTCGGGTCGCCGGTCGGCGCGACCAGCGAACGGCAGTATCAATCGTTGTCTACTAGCGGTTTGACTGATACATACGAACCATAGCCAGCACCCGATTCCGTCGGCACCTTCTCCTGCTCGGTCTACTGACCGCCGGCACCCTCGGCTGGGCACTGGTTTAGCGCGAGGGAGCAGGTGCCGGCGCGTCGCCGTAACCGGAGACTGGAGCCGTCGACCCTTGCCCTGCCCAACCCCATCGCTTCCCCCGACGACGCATCATCGCCCCTTCCTCCGATGACGACCCTGTCTCCTGACAATGGCCCACGACCGTACTGGCCGTGGGCGGCAGCGACGCTCGCGGACGGGAAAAATAGGTAGTTCCGCGCCGCCAAACTACGTAGCCGGATCAGTCATTCAACGGATGGCGGACGCCGCGCTGGGACGCAGGATGGGGGCTGACCGCTCCGCTTGGGGCGGGCTCGGCACCAGGAGAGGAGCATCCCATGCGTCGCCATACCGTCCTGACCCCGATCGTCGCGCTGGTCGCACTCGTCGTCATCTGGAGTCCCGCGCTGACTGGGGCGCAGCAGACCCCAACCGCGATCGTCTCCGTTGGCGTCTCTGGTGGACCCCTGGGCAGCGGAGCGCCCGAGGCCGCGCCCGGCTACACGCTCTGGCTGCGGCACGGCGCCTTCGAGCCGGGGGGCATCGTCCCCCTCCACCACCACCCCGGCGCCCTCGTTCTGTACATCGAGTCCGGCGAGCTGACCTACTCCGTCGCGGAGGGTGAGGCGGTCGTGACGCGGGCGGCGAGCGAGGAGACGCCGGGACCGACCGAGCAGATTGGTCCGGGCAAGGAGACGACGCTGCGGACCGGCGACTCGGTCTTCGAGCAGGGGGTCGTCCACATCGCCCGCAACGACGGCGACACGCCGGTCGAGCTGTTGATCGCCGCCCTGGCCACCACCGATCAGCCGTTCACCCAGTACCACGAGCCCGCGACGCCGGCGGCGTAGCTAGCCTCTCGCCTGCGGCGGGATACGGTCCTCGCCGTCGCACCCGAACAACCGGCTGGTCCCCACCACGGGGGTCGGCCGGGCGATAGGAGCATCGACATGGAGCAGGATCGATTCGACGGTATCGCCAAAACGTGGGCAGGCGCTGGCCGCGTGCCACGCCATCGGGCGTCCGTGCGAGCACGACGACCAGTGCTGCTCCCCCGGGCGGTGCCGCGCCGACACCCGCCATTGCCCTCGCGGTGCCACCAACGTCGGGGGCCGGTGCACGCCTAAGTGCAACGATCGCTGCGCCGCCACGTGCCGCGTCTGCGCCACCACCTTCGACGCGGCGGCCACCGCCTTTTGCGCTAGCAACATCCAGGGCTGTTCCGGCGTCGGGGCCATCTGCGGTGGCCATGCAGACTGTCCATTGAATGCCCTCTGCACCTTCACCAGCTGCGGACCGGGCGACACCACCGAGTTTCGTTGTCAATCCTTCCGCGGCTCCTAAGCGGCAAGCCAGCGAGGACGAGGCGGGCGCCGGTCGCTGCTGGTCACGCGTCGCGCCCAGACCACGGACTCCCACCCGACCGAACCACGAACGACATCGGAGGACACGATGGACGGACGACGCTTCGCCGACCTCGCCAGGACCTTCCAGGCAGCTTGCTCCTCCCGTCGCGCGGCCCTTCGCCCGCGAGCCGGCCGCGACTTTGCCGCGCTGATTACCCGCCTCGGGCGCGATCGCGGCGGGGGACTAACATCGCGAGGAGACATCGCCACGAGATCGCCCGCCCTGGCGCTCGCGCTGACCTTGACCCTGACCCTCGCCGCGGGCGCCCTGCCGGCGCTCGCCCCCCGCCCGCTCGCGCCGCCAACCACAACCCGGCGCCGACGACGGACGACACTCGGGCCGCTCCCCACGCTACCAAGGACAAGGAGAAGACGACCAAGCGTGCCGGCTCCGCGACGAACGCCAAAAAGCGCGACCCTGACCCGGTGGCGCCCGCCACGGGAATGACGAGCGCCAAGGGGCCGGACCGCGCCGCTGGCGTGGACTCGACCGCCGCCGGCCACCGCTTCAAGACCGTCACCCGCACCTTCGCCAACCCCCTGGGGATCGTCATCCCCCCGCAAGGCCCCGCCGGACCCTACCCCGCGACCATCCTCGTCGGCGGCTTGCGGCACGGGCACCTCAAGGACGTCGACCTCCAGCTGCACGGTCTCGACCACACCTTCCCCGACGACCTGGACGTGCTGCTGGTCGCCCCCAACGGGCGCAACGCGGTCGTCCTCAGCGACGTCGGCGGCGACGTCGATGTCGGCGGCGGCTTCACCCTGACCCTCGACGACGAGGCGACGAGCTCGGTGCCCGATTCCGGCCCGCTGAGCGCTGGCGCCTTCCAGCCGACCAATATCGGCGCCACCGACACCTTCCCGGCTCCGGCGCCGGCACCGAGCGGGCAGACCGCCCTCTCGGCCTTCGACGGCAGTAGTCCCAACGGCACCTGGCAGCTCTACGTCCTCGACGACCAGTCCGGCGATTCCGGCCTCCTCCTCGGCGGCTGGTCGCTGCGGATCACCGCCCGCGTCCGGACGTAGGCGGCAGGGGCGGGCGCTGACCCTTGCCGCGGGTGAGCCACGCCGCGGGGCACCGGTCACCATCTGACCGCATGACGGGAGGAATACGATGGATGGACGACGGTTTGATGACATGGCACGGGCGCTGGCGACCCCGGCGACCCGCCGCTCCGCCCTTCGCTCCCTCGCCGCCGGCGCGGCGACGCTCCGTGGGCGCGGCTTTGACCGAGCGGCCGCCGCCTGCGTGCCGATGGGCGCAAAGTGCGGACGCAAGGACCAGTGCTGCGAAAGCGGTAAATGCGTGAGCAACCGCTGCCACTGCCATCCGCCCTGCCGCGACGGCGACGTGTGCAGAAGGAATAACACGTGCTGTCCAAAGTCGAACGTCTGTCGCGATCCTGACAACGAGAGGAAGGGCACCTGCTGCGGCCCCACTCAGACCTGCGTCAAGGGCGCGTGCTGCGAGCGGGAGCAGGCGTGCCACAACCCGAACAGCGGCGACATCTGCTGCCCGGACACGAAGCTCTGCTTCGACGGGAAGGTCTGCTGCGAACCGTGCGGCGGTGACTGCTGCGCTGAGCAGGGCGTCGGCTACGTTTGCTGCAAGAACACCTGTCAGCCGCCGTGTCCCGAGGGCAAGACCCTGAACCCAGAGACGTGCACCTGCGACTGCGCGGCCGGGGCCCGCGCCGCAGACGCCGGCGCTACCCTCTGCTGCCCAGACGGCCAAGAGGCGTGCGGTGGTCAGTGCATCACCGCCTGCGACGCCAGCTTATGCGAGACCTGTGACGCGGCGACCGGAAGCTGCACGTCGACCTGTGGCAGCGGCACCTGCCAAACCTGCGCGAACGGCACGTGCGTCAGCGCCTGCGCCAACGGCTACACGTGCTGCGGCGGCGTCAACCCCGGCGACCCGAAGGCCTGCGTCTGCCAAGGCGGCCAGCAGTGCCTCGCGAACGGCCGTGGTGGCGAGGTCTGCTGTCCATTCTCCCCGACTGGGGATGTGATCGGGTGTGGCTCTGGATGCTGCGCCACGTCCGTCGGCTGCGCCGACCCGGTCACCAGCCTCTGCAACTGACTCGCCATTGTTGGAGGCAACCGGGCCCCCATCGGAGTGGTGGCACGGCCGCGGTCAGCGAGGCCGGAGCGACGAGGCGTGGGGGCAGCAGTCCCCGATACGGACACCGGGTCGTCGAGTGGACGCGATCGCTGGCAGCGGGGACTGGCTCCCGGCCCGCCGCTCCCGCCGCGTCTTCGTGAACACCCTCCGGCGGCGAGCGATCGACCGCCTGAGCGCAGGGCGTCACCGCGAGCGGTCGCGGGCCACGGCGGCGAGGCGACCCGGCATGAACGCTCACCGGAGCGATGGTGGCTTGCCGCCACGAAGCAAGGAGGTCGGACATGAGGAGGACACGAGGGACACACTCGCTGCTGGTGGCGGCCGTCATAGTGATGGGGCCGATTCTCGCGAGCGGCACTCCGGCGCTGAGCGCGATCAGAATCGGCACGGACCAATCCGAGACCCTTACCGGCACCAATGGCAACGACCATCTGACGGGCAAGGGGGGCAACGACACCTTGCGCGGCCTCGCTGGCAACGACGTCTATGACTTCACGGATGGTTGGGGCGGCGACACCCTTGAGGAGAAGGCCAAATACAAGATCGGCGGCAAGAAGGTGCCGGGCGGGACCGACACCCTGAGCTTCCGTGGCGTCAGTAGCGGCTCCGTCGCCGTTCGGCTGCTCCGGCAGTGGGGGCCATCCTACAACGGCGCATTCGGTTCGAACGGCGAACTCGTCATCCTCGGCACCTCGGTGGTGGAGAACGCCGTCGGGACGCGATCGTCGTCCCCCGATATCCTCACCGGCGGCGGGGAGAAGAACGTGCTGCAACCGGGCGGCGGTGTTGATGATTCCCTGCAGGACAATGGTGGCTACAACGATGGACCGGGCGGGGAACCGGAGCTGCCGGTGAGCAACGACACCTTCAAGGGCTTGAACCAGAACACCGGGACCATCTCCGTCTTCGATTGGGGCGGATCTGGCGACGTGCTCGATCTGCGGCCCTTCGGCGCGGGCGACGTCTACCTCGACGCGATTGACGTCGACGGTGATCCGGCCGGGACGAAGGAGAGCCTGCAGATCGTCACCGGCGGCACCAGCCAGGTCGTGGTCTATGGCCACTTCGGCGACATCGCCGGTCTCACGAGCGCCACCGGCCAGCACGGCCGGATCGAGCGGTTGATCTTCGCCGACGGCACCTTCTCCGGCGCCAGCGGCGTCTCGACCTCGAAGCAGTCGCTGACCCGCAAGCAAGCGAAGCTGGCGGAGGCGGCGCCAAGGCTGGTGGCGGAGGCGCGGCGGCTCGCGGCGGAAGCGCCCCCTGCGGGCGATCTGCCCAGCCGGCGGTAGGGGGCCCGACGCCAGATCCCAATGCCAGCCAGCGAAGCTCTCACGATTGCGCGTGAACGCTCCGGTCGCATCGCCCGCTGCTTGACGGAGGCCTCCACCCGGCGGCACGTCCTTCATCTCCTGGTCGGCACCGTGACCGGACTCGATCAACCGCCAGGCGAGACAGTGGTGGGCGACACTGCCATCTCCCCCGTGGCGGCGAGGACGGCTGGCGTCGCGCCCTGCCTCGCCTCCGATCGCGGGGTGCCGGGATCGCTCATTCTCGGGCGCCGATGCGCCGCCTCGGCTACACAGGTCGCGAAAAGCTGCGGTTTCCGTCACTATCAACCGGCGCGGTCGGTGGTGGCATCCATCGTGCAACCGTAGGAGTGGAGGAACGGGGCAACGGTTGCGTAGAATCGACTATTGGGGTCGAGGAGAGCGTGACCGACACGGAATGGGAGGAACGGTTATGGCGACCGAAGCGTACTGTGTCAAGTGCCGCGAGAAGCGGGAGATGAAGGACGAGCAGGAAGTGACGATGAAGAACGGGCGGAATGCCGTCCAGGGGATCTGCTCAGTTTGTGGCACCAAGCTCTTCCGGATGGTCGGGAACAAGGACAAGTCGTAGCGGCCAATCGAACGATTGGATCGATACGGACGAGACGCGGCGGCCGAAAACGGCCGCCGCGTCTCGTCCGCTTCCGCGTCTCTCGTCCTCGTCGTAGCGGGCAGGGCGACGGAGCGCGGACCCAGACGCCGAGATGCTCCTCGTCCCTGAGCGGACGTTGACTCATCCCTCGTTCAGTGCGCTCGGCTGACGTAGAGTGACGAGACTTCGATCGCCGAGCAATCACGGAAAAGGGACGTCCTGGCGGTGCGATTCATCCTGAGCGACTACGTCGACCAGACCCTTGCCCAGGCCGTCTACGACAAACGTGACGACGGCACATTCGCGGGTCGAGTCCCGGAGAGCCCCGGAGCTGTGGCCTTCGGAACCACCCTTCGGGAGTGCGAAGAGGAGCTGCGGTCGGTTCTGGAGGATTGGGTTCTTGTCGGTCTCAAGCTCGGCCACTCCCTCCCGGTGATTGGGGGCATCGATCTCAACAAGGAGCCCCTGCGTGAGCCAGTGGACGCCGTGTAAGCGACGGCGCTTCGTGCGCGCTCCACCTGCTTGGGTTTGATGGGCCGTTCGCGGGGGCGCGCCACCAATGTATGGTCTATGACGGGCGTCGCTTGGCGATCCCCTCCAACGCATAATATTCAGTTCCTCAACTCACATTCATGGAGGGTGAGGTGGAATAGATCCTCCATCGGGAGGTCTCGGCTGATGAATGGCAGCGACTCCGGGCCTGATCGATATGTGCGCCATCGCCTGCGCTACCGCATCGTCTCCCCAAGCAGGGTCGCCAGCAACGCTACCGCCGTCTCCGTGCTCCACCCCGTCGGGTCGAGCGCCGGATTGAGCTCCACCCAGTCGACGGAGCGGACCGGGCCGTCCCAATCACGGAGACGCCGCAGCACTTGCGACGCCTCGCGGTAGGTGAGCCCGCCGGCGACCGTCGTTCCGGTCCCTGGGAGGAGCTTGGGGTCGAGGACGTCGAGGTCGACCGACAGGTGCACGGCCGTCACCCCCCGCGCCGCCAGCTGGGTCAGCGCCGCCTCCACCCCCGCCAGCAAGCCGGCGTCGGTCCACTCCTCCATCGTCATGGCCCAGATCCCATGCTCGCCTATCAGGCGCCGCTCACCGGGATCGAGATCGCGGACGCCGAGGAGGCAGACGTCTTCCGCGAGCAAGCGCGGTCCCGGCTGATCGAGCCCCGTCAGCGCCGGCGCGCCGAGACCGAGCGCGGCTGCCAGCGCCATGCCGTGGATGTGCCCGCTGGGGCTGGTCTGGGGTGTGTTCAGGTCGGGATGAGTATCGAGCCAGAGGAGCCCGAGGCGACCTCCCGCCACCCGCGCCGCCCCCGCGATGCTGCCGATCGAGAGGGCATGGTCGCCCCCGAGCGCCAGGGCCAGCGCGCCGTCGTCAATCGCCGTCGCCACCGCCTCCGCCAACAGACCTGTCGTTCGGGCGATCTCCGGCAGGAACTCCAGCGACCGCCGGTGCAGCCGCTCCGCCGCGTCGCGCGGGGTCGCGACCGGCACGGTGATCCCTGGGTCGAGCCGCGCCAGCAATTCCGGCCGGTCGCGCTCGACCCACCGTCGCCGTAGCCCGGCTTCGATCTCGGCCGGCGCCCGCTCGACGCCCGGCCGCTCCGCCCCGAGCCAGAGGGGGACGCCGATCGGCCGCACCCGCCCGGCCGTCAACCGGCTACCCGTTCCGATCCGCGCCGTCTCGTCGATCGCCACCATCGCCACTGGCACAACTACCTCATCCCGGCGCCGCCCCACCTCTGCCGCCGCCTACCCTCTTCTCGCCTCCTCGCCTCCTCGCCTACATCGCGGCCGGCGCCGCGATCCCCAGCAGATCGAGCGCGTTGGCGAGCGTCTGCCGCGTCGCGGCCACCAGCGCCAGCCGGGCCGTGCGCGTTGGCTCCTCCGAGGGGAGCACCGGGCAGGCGTGGTAAAAGTCGTTGAAGCGCTTGGCCAGATCGAAGACGTAATTGCTGATCAGCAGTGGTCGCTCCTCGACCGCCGCGCGCTGGACCTCGTCCGGCAGCACCGCGATCGCCTGCAGGAGACCCAGCTCCTCCGGCCGCAACTCGCCGAAGTCGAGACCCGGCAGTTGCGCCTTGAGCTGGTCACCGGTTGTGCCAGCGTGCTCCAGGATGCGGCAGGCGCGGGCGTGCGCGTATTGAATGTAGGGTGCGGCGTGCCCGTCGAACGAGAGAGCCTCATCGAGATCGAAGACGACCACCGTGTTGACGTCCCGCGCCAGCATCGCGTATTTGAGTGAGCCGATCCCGACCTCACGCGCCACGCGTTCCTTGCTTGCCGGGTCCAGATCGGCGTTCTTCTCCTCGATGACCTCTCGCGCCCGCGCCAGCACGGCGTCTCGCACGTCGTCGTAGACGGGGGCGTTCCCCTTCCGGGAGGAGATAATCCCTTCTGGCAGCTTGACGAACTCGTACCCCAGGTGATGCGTCTTCGCGGCCTGGACAAACCCCCACAACTCCAGAATCTTGACGATCTGCTGGAAGTAGAGTGATTGCCGGACATCGACCACCCAGAGGGCGCGGTCGACCTTGAACTGCTCGAATTTACGCTTGGTCAGCGCCAGGTCCTTCGTCGCGTAGAGCGTCGTCCCGTCGGAGCGCAGGATCGGCAATGTCCGGTAGGTCGGCGTCTCCAAGCCCAACCGCTCGTCGATCTTGACGACCGGTAGCCCCTCGCTGATCTCGGCGATACCCCGCGTCAGCAGATCCTGGACGATCTCCCGCCCCTCCTCCTCGACCTCGCTCTCGAAGAACCAGACGTCGAAGTGGGCGCCCAGCTCGGTGAAGATCCGCTCGAAGTCGGCCATGCTCCAGCTTCGCGTCTCCCGCCAGAGCCGGACGAACGCCGGGTCTTGGCGCTCCCACCGCTGGAAGGTCGCCGTGACCTCGTCCCGCCAGGCAGGCACCTGCGGCCACCAGTCATCCATCTTGGCGGCCAGCGCCTCCCAGCGCTCCAGCCGCTCGGCCGGGGTCGTCGTCGGCTCAGGCTCGCCCTCGACCGGCACGTATGGCTTCGGATCGGCGGCCTCGTCGCGCAGTTGCTCGCCGACGATCGACCAGAACTTCGGGATCACGTCTTCCTCGCGCAGCAGATCCTCCTTGATCTCCTGGGCGTGGGTGAGCCGGCCGAGCAGGTAGGCGATGTCTTCGCCCTCGGTGTTCTTGCGCCAGAGGTACTTCAGGAGGCGGTCGATCGCCGCCACGAACTCCGGATCTTCCCGCGCCAACAACTCGAGCAAACCGAGCGCGTTGCGGCGGAAGCGGAGGCGATCCTCGGCCTCCGCGTAGAGCTCGCCAAGCCAGCGGCCGCGCGCCGCCGGGTCGGCTGGCTCCTCCCCGAGGTGGAAGCGCTCGTAGCACCACAGGCACTGGATGACGTGGCGCCCGATATCGCCGATGTAGTTGGCGTCCTGCACCTGGTAGCCGGCGGCGCGCAGGATGCGGCTGACGGCGACGCCGAGACAACTGTTGCGCAGGTGGCCGACGTGGAAGGCCTTGTGAGTGTTCGGCTGGGAGTGCTCGACCATCACCCGCTCGGTTCGCGCCGCGCCCGCGCCGTAGGCAGCCCCCCGGTCCAGCACCTCGCCGATCAGGCGCGCGGCGACGGCGTTGGCGTCGAAGTAGACGTTGACGTAGCCGTTGATCGCCTCGACCCGAGCAAGGCCATTGCCGGCGGTCTCGACCCGAGCCGCGATCGCTTCGGCGAGTTCTTGGCGGCGACCGGGGACGATCTCGGCGGCGAGCCGCTTCGCCTCCTTTTTGGACAGACCGTCGAGCTTGCCCGCTCGCGCCAATTCGTCCGTCACCACGTCGTTGGCGAGCCGGTAGCAGACCGAGGAGGCGATTCCCCACGTGCCAGCGAACGGCACCGGGCGCAGGTCCAGGGAGGGAGGCTCGAAGCCCAGATCCGCCAGCGCCGCGGCAATCGCCGCCGCCGCCTGGCGTTCCTCCCGCTCGATGATGCTGTCCGCCGCCACCACGGGGGTGGGCGGCGCGGTCGCGTCCGGGGCGCTCGCGGCGACCGCTGCGTCCGGGGTTGCGGTATCGGTCATCGGGTCATGTCCTTGTCGCTCCTTGAGCGCATCGTACCCTGGGCGGCGCGTCCGGCGCCCGTCGCGCCGCTGCTGGCACCCCATACCGACACAGATACGCCCCCCGAAGGGGGCGATCCGCGATCGCGCACCATCACCAACCTCGTCCGCATTCGTCGCGGATCAGCCGCGGGCGCTCCCGTGCCGGTGATCGCGACCACCCATGGCGCGATACCACCGGGGACTTCCGCCCCGTCCTACTCGATCGGCTCGTCGCGATCCCGGCCCAGCGGGGGCAGCCACAGCCAGGAGGCGCCGACCAGAAGCAAAATCAAGCCAACGATCGCCGCGATTAGTTGCGACCAGCCCAAACCGTCGCCGCTCTTACCGCCGATGCCACTGAGGGCGAGCTGATCGGCGAAGACGGCGCCGAACAACAGGATGGCGCCGAGCAGCAGCAAGACGACGGCGATGATGCGGACGGCGGGACCAGTGACGGGGTGTGACCTCATCGGCCCTCTCCCCTCGCCCCGAATCGGGGCGACGACGATGAAACTCCGACGCTCAAGATCTGACGCATCGTCACAAACCGCGCGATCGCGATGCCGTCGCTCCTATTAGGCTCCCTCGCGGGTACCCATCCCCTCATCGGCTCTCCGCGCGCGTGATCGCGCAGTATACCATGGCTCCCTCGCCCATCCGTGCCCCAGAGTCACCGCCCAGCCCACCGTCCGCGTCCCGCCAGGCGCCACGGCCCCCCTCCACTTCTCATGTACGCTCTTCCGCCCTTCGCCCTCCGCCCTCCGCCCTCCGCCCCCTCCGGGAGCGCAGCGACCCCCCTCGTTCTACTCGCCCCCCTCCGCCCCCCTCGTTCGTGCCGCAATGCCGCAGGCTAACGCGGAAACGCTTGACCCCGCCGGAGCACTCCGGTAACGTTGCGCGCACGCACGCTGACGGCCCGCCCGGTCGGAGGCGACGCCGGTGGGGGCGACCGCGACACGGGAACACGGGGAGACGGGATGGGACGTCGGGCTCCGGGTCAAGTCTCTGATGCCGCTGCTGGGGTTGGTGACGCCGAACAGGCCGCGCGGCGGCTGACGGGACTCGCTCGCCGGCGCCAGGGTCTGGCCCGCGCGCTGCCGCTGCTCGGGATGGCGGCGGTTGTCGCTCTCGTGCTGGCCGGCTGCGGCGGCGCCCAACCCTACAGTACTCTTAGTCCCAAAACCTCCAAGGCCGATGACATCCAGAACCTCTACCGGATCATCTTCTGGGCCGCGACCGTCGTTTTCATCGGCGTCCAAGCCGCCATCGTCTACATCATCCTGCGCTTCCGCCGCCGCAACGAGGACCGGCCAGAGCAGATTCATGGCAACCGCCGGCTGGAGCTGGCCTGGACGATCATCCCAGCCGTCGTCCTCCTCGTTATCTTTATCCCGACCGCCCAGGTGATCTACAATCATGCCTCCGCCGAGGAGAATGCCGACTTCTCGGTCGACGTCTACGGCAAACAGTGGTGGTGGGAGATCCAGTATCCGAATATCCCCGGTTCCAAGGAGGGACCAGACGAGCACCTCACCACCGCCAACGAGATTCACATCCCCCAGGGAGCGGACGTCGTCTTCAACATGCGCTCGAACAACGTCATCCACTCCTTCTGGGTGCCGCAGCTCAGCGGCAAGAAGGACATCATCCCCGGCCACGACAACAAGCTCCAGTTCAAGGCCGACACCCCTGGCGAGTACTTCGGCGAGTGCGCCGAGTTCTGCGGCGCCGCCCACGCCTGGATGCGCTTCCGGGTGATTGTCGAGCCAAAGCCGGTCTTCGACGCCTGGGTCGCCGCCTGGCATCAGCCCCCGCCGGTTCCCGACGCCAACCCGACGACAGCCGACGTCAACGACACGCCCCCCGCGTTCGGCGTCTGCCTCGTCTGCCATCGCGTCTCCGGCACCAACGCCCAAATCGCCCAACAGGGGATCAACGCCAACGTCGAAAGCATCGGGGCTGGTCCAAACCTGACCATGTTCGGCTGCCGGCACACGATTGGCGCCGGTATCCTTGAAAATACGCCGGAGAATCTGAAAACCTGGCTCGAGCACACCGACCAGGTCAAAGAGGGCGTCTACATGCCCAACTACTACAAGGCGGGTCAGATCAAGGATCAGCAGGTCGCCGAGCTGGTCGACTACCTCGGGAAGCTGAAACCCGCCGGTGGCTGCCCGCCCGAACAGCCCTTCGGAGGCGGCACACCGGTGGCCGGGAGCTAGCGATGGACAACCGCTCTCAGGGGACGCGCGGGGGAGCAACCGAGAGATTGGGAGCCGCGGGACCACGGGGTTAGGGGGCCGAGAGGCCGGGAGCAAACGCATGGCATCGATCGCCCAACCGCAGTCACACGTCCAGACGCCGGTCATCGCCCGGCCCCGCGTCCGGACGACCGGTCTCTGGAGCTGGCTGACCACCGTCGACCACAAGCGGATCGGCATCCTCTACGGCGTCTCCGCCGTCGCCTTTTTCTTGCTGGGCGGTCTCGAAGCGCTCGTCATCCGGACCCAGTTGATCCGGCCGGAGAACGGCCTGGTCACCGACAAAACCTACAACGAGCTCTTCACGATGCATGGCACGACCATGATCTTCCTGGCGATCATGCCGCTCGGCTCGGCCTTCTTCAATTACATCGTGCCGCTCCAAATCGGCGCGCGCGACGTCGCCTTCCCCCGGCTCAACGCCTTTAGCTACTGGACCTTCCTCGGCGGCGGCCTGATCCTCAACCTCTCCTGGATCGCCAACGCCGTCCCCGATCAGGGATGGTACGGCTATGCCCCTCTGACGACCAAGTTCTTCAGCCAGGGGCACAACGTCGACTATTGGGCACTCGGTATCCAGGTTCTCGGCCTCGCCTCCCTCGCCGCCTCCTTCAACTTCATCGTCACCATCTTCAATATGCGCGCCCCCGGCATGACGATGATGCGCGTCCCAATCTTCTCCTGGGCGACCCTGATCGTCTCCATCCTGATCATCATGGCCTTCCCCGCGATCACGATCGGGCTCGCCCTCCTCTCGTTTGACCGCTTCACCGGCACCCACTTCTACACCGCCTACAACATCGATCCGAGCGGAGCGATCATCAACGCGACCGGCGGCGATCCGCTCCTCTGGCAGCATCTCTTCTGGGTCTTCGGCCACCCCGAGGTCTACATCCTGATCCTGCCCGCCTTCGGTATCGTCTCCGAGATCATCCCCGTCTTCTCCCGCAAGCCCCTCTTCGGCTACGCGGTCATGGTCTACGCCATCGCCGCGATCGCCTTCCTCGGCTTCGGCGTCTGGGTCCACCACATGTTCACCACTGGGCTTGGGCCGACCCCGGACGCGGTCTTCGCCGGCAGCACGATGCTGATCGCGATCCCGACCGGGGTGAAAATCTTGAACTGGACGGCGACGATGTGGGGAGGGTCGATTAAATTCACGACTCCGATGCTCTTTGCCGTCGGTCTCGTCTCCCAGTTCACGATCGGCGGTCTCTCTGGCGTCATGCACGCCGTCGTTCCGGTCGACACCCAGCACAACGACTCCTACTTCGTCGTCGCCCACTTCCACTACGTCCTCTTCGGCGGCAGCATCTTCGCCCTCTTCGCCGGCATCTACTACTGGTGGCCGAAGTTCACCGGTCGGATGCTCGACGAGCGCCTCGGCAAGTTGCACTTCTGGATCCAGTTCGTCGGCTTCAACATGACCTTCTTCCCAATGCACTTCCTCGGTCTGCAGGGGATGCCACGCCGCTACTCCTCCTACAGCCAGGAGAGCGGCTGGTGGCTCTGGAACGCCGTCGCCTCGATTGGGGCCTACCTGATTGCCGCCGGCGTCCTGATCTTCCTCGTCAATGTTGCCCGCAGCCTCAAGGATGGCGAGCGGGCTCCTGACAATCCGTGGGACGCGGCGACGCTGGAGTGGGCGATCCCATCACCACCGCCGGTCTACAATTTCCGCGAGATTCCGATCGTGCGCCACCGCGACCCCCTCTGGGTCGAGAAATATGGCGCCGAGGCCCATGCCGACGAGCAAGAGCTCGATGTCACCATCGCCGGTGTGACGCTCGCCAAGGGTGAGGTCGCCGACGAGTCTCCGGTCGAACAGGCGGAGACCCGGCTGGCCGCCGACGACCAGCACGACATCCACCTGCCGAACCCCTCCTACTACCCGCTGATGGCCTCGTTCGGCATCTTTTTGGCGGCGATGGGACTCCTCGTCAACAACCCCCCGATCCCGATCGGCGCCCTCGACTTGCCGCTGATCAGCGCCGCCGGCCTCCTGTTGATGGTCACCGGCATCTACGGCTGGTCGTTCGAGCCCGCCGGGTAGAGACGAGGACTGAGGACTCAGGACCCAGTCCTCAGGACTCAGGACTCAGGACCCAGAGAGAACGCAGCGGGGGCAGGCGAGGTTGATGGGACAAGCTAGGTGTTAACCAACCACGGCTCAGTCCTCAGTTCTGAGTCCTCAGTCCTTTCGTAAGGGGGCAGACGTTGGCGACGGCGATCGAGGTCCAAACGGCGCACGGGGCGGGTGACGGGCACGTCGTCGCGCCCGGTCACGCCGAGCATCCGCCGACCAGCACCGGGCTGGATCACCGCAAGGTTCTGATGTGGCTGTTTCTCACCTCGGACACGATGTTCTTTGGGTCGCTGATCGCCACCTACATGATCTACCGTGGCCGGACCGAGACGATGGGCGTCGGCCCCTATCCCCACGATATCTTCGACATTCCCTACACCTCGATCAGCGCCTTCGTCCTCCTGATGAGCAGTTTGACGATGGTTCTGGCCCTGGCCGCGATCCAGAAGGGGGACCAGCGCGGTCTCCGCGTCTGGATCCTGGCGACCGCGCTCCTCGGCACCGTCTTCGTCGGCGGTCAGTTCTTCGAGTTTACCGATTTCTATCGCCAGGGGCTCTCGCTCCAAACCAACATGTTCGGCGCCACCTTCTTCGTCCTGACCGGTTTCCATGGCGCCCACGTCACGATCGGCGTCATCTGGCTGCTGACCCTCTTCTTCGTCTCCTTACGGGGTGGGATCACCCAGGGTGATAGCCTCGACGTCGAGATCGCCGGTCTCTATTGGCACTTCGTTGACATCGTCTGGATCGTCATCTTCACCCTCGTCTACCTGATCCCGTACAAAGACATGGGCGTGTCCGAAGCGGGACAGAACCTGGTCGCCATCATCCGACACCTCCCCGCCTTCTTCGCTCTCGTCCGATAGCCGCGGGGCGCGAGACCGGCGTAATCCCGGCAGCCGCTGATGCCTGATAGCCGATAACCGATAACCGATCGCTGAGAGCTCGCACGGAGGCACACGATGGTCGGACGCGACACGATGATGCATGGACCGGGCGCCTCGCTGCCGGGGACAAAGCCCGGTACGGACCACATCGTCGCCGGTGGCCACGATCATCCCGGCCCCGCCGTCTACATCCGCGTCGCGACCATTCTGGCGATCGTCACCGCGGTCGAGGTCGCCATCTATTACATCCACGCCTTCCGGGGGGTGCTCGTCCCGGCGCTTCTGACCCTCTCGGTCGCCAAATTCGTCGCCGTCGTCGGCTACTTCATGCACCTCAAGTTCGATGACCGGCGCTTCCGCTGGATGTTCATCGCCGGTCTCGTCATCGTCATGTCGGTGGTTGGCGCTCTCCTCGCTATGTTCTGGACCAAGGCGTACTTCCACCCGCCGGGTCCCAAGACGTCCTAGCGCCCGCCTCCGGCGGCCACCACGGCGGCCGGTCCGCTGGCTGGTAGATGAAAGCCCGTATGACTTTCTCCCCCATCGACTCCCTCCGCACCCTGCCTCTCCTCCACGCCGGCCAGCCCGACCCGACCGGCTGGCTCTGGAGCGATTGGACCGTCGCGCCAACGGTCGTCCTCGGCGTCCTCGCGCTCGTTGTCGCCTATCTGGCCTGGACGGGACCGCTCAACCGCCGTCGCCCCGGCGCCGCCGATCGCCCCGTCGCTCCCGGTCAGGTCGCCGCCTTTCTCGGTGGCGCGGCGACCCTGCTGATCGCTCTTGGCCCTCCCCTGGACGACTGGGCGGATCACTATCTGGTGAGCGCCCACATGGTCCAGCACCTGCTCTTGACGCTGGTGGTCCCGCCCCTGCTGCTGTACGGCACCCCCGCCTGGCTCCTGCGGCCGATCCTGCGGCACCGGTTGCTGGCGCGAATTGGCTTCGCCCTGACCCGGCCAGTCGTCGCCTTCGCCCTTGCCAACGGCGTCTTTGCCCTCTGGCACGTACCGGCCCTCTACGACGCCGCGTTGCGATCCGAGCCGGTCCACGTGCTGGAGCACCTCCTCTTTCTCGGCACGGCGGTTCTCGCCTGGTGGCCGGTGCTTGGTCCACTGCCGGAGTGGCCGCGGTTGTCGCTGCCGCTCCAGTGCGTCTACTACTTCGCGCTGACCATTCCGGGCGGGCTGATCGGCTCGTTTATTACCTTGGCCCAACCGGGTCTCTACCAGCCCTACGACGCCGCCCGCCGCATCTTTGGGCTCGACCTGGCCACCGACCAGCAGGTGGCGGGGCTCCTGATGTGGGTCGTGACCTCGACGATCTACCTCCTCCTGATCACGATCACCTTTTTCCGCTGGGCCGCCCGCGAAGAGGCCGCCGAGCGCGGCCAGCCGCCCTCCGGCCAAACTAGCCCGGCCGCCGGCGGGTAGCGGGAAGCCCCGCCGACGCTTTGAGCCGCTGGGTCACCGCGCCGGGCGCGGAGGGGCACCGGAGCCTCGGTTACAGCGCCGCCCTCGCTCCCCTTCTATACTCCCCCGACACCGCACCCGCGGTCGAACCCCCGCCACCGGCGGGTCGGCACGGACGCAGGCCGAGCGTAGGAGGCGCACCGCCGATGGCCGCGACGCCGATCTCCCACGACGACGAGGATGAGGGCAACGGCTCGGCCTGGGGCTTCCTCTGGGTCCTGTTCGCCTTTAAGATCGCTACCGTCGCCTTGATCTTCTGGCATCTACGGACCGTCCAGAGCGGTATCATCATTGGGGCGACGATCTGGTACTGGTTCCCACTCTTCGGCATCCTGCTCGCCGGGCCGCTCCTCTTCCGTTACCGGTTGCGCCGGGTCCGCGCCCGCCGCGACGAGTTGCGCCGCGCCGAATGGATGCTGACCGCCGACCAGGACGTCGATGAAACGACCATCCTGCATCGCTAACCCCCGCGGGAGCCGTCATGCCTCCCGCCGCCCCCTGAAGGCCGGCATCGCTGCCACATTCGCCAACCTACATCGCGCCCGGTCGGTATACAATCGCCGTATGCGGACGGCTGGGGGTTGAGCGCGGCGAGTCACGGAGGGAGAAGCGGATGGCGGCGAGGGTACGGCGGCACCTGGTGACGCCCGCGGCCGTCTTTATCGGCGTCGCGATCGTCGTCGCGGCGATCATCATCGGCATCGGCGAGACGCTCCTCCGGCTCCACCGCGAGGATGGCTCGTCGGAGTTGCAGCGTCCCGAGCTGTGGGTTGCCTTCGGCGCCGCGCTGGTCATCCTCGGCGGATGCGCCTTCCTCGCGACCCGGCCCCAGGGAAGTCTCGGCGTGCTCGATCGCGATCTCGCGGTCGGTCCCCGGCCGATGTTCGCGCCCGACCCGCCTCCGGTCGACATCTCCATGCGCCGTGGTGCGGTCGGCGCCATCGCCGATATTCGCGAGGGCTTCACCCTCTACGCCCGCAGCGGGCCGCTCGCCCGGGTCATCGGCATGCTGCCCGGCGAGGAGGAGTATGGCCGCCGCCGCCGGGGCATCATCTACGCCTCCGGGCTCTACGGCGCCAGCGACGAGCTCTGGATTCCGGTCGAGGCGATCCTCACCGTCTATCCCGAGACGCGCTCCGTCTTCCTCGCCATCAAGGGGGACGAGACCGAGCACTTCGGCTGGAACCGCCCGCCGGAGAGCTTCCGCCGCACCCCCCAGACCGGCCACATCCCGACCGCCAGCTGACCGGCGGCACCTGCCCACGCTGATTACAGCCCTGTCGATTCGCGAGCGGGAGTCCTTCGCCCTCTTTCGTCGACATAAAATGCTTCTCGTAGATACTTGTCTGGCGTCTTCCCCGCCTTACCGTCCCCTGCCGGTCTCGCCATACCGGATGCTTGACTCCGTTCGACCTCGTGCTTCCATCTCACCGCCGATCCTGATGAGACCGCGCCGTCATCCGAAAGGGGATACCGTGGCCACGCCTCGGGCAACCGTCTGCTTGACCTTCGACTTCGACGCCATCTCGATCTGGGTCGGACCGATGGGCGCGAGGTCGCCCAGCATGATCTCCCGCGGCGAGTTCGGCGTCATCGGCGTCGAGCGCATCCTCCGCCTGCTCGACCGGGAGGGGATTCCGGGCACCTTCTTCGTTCCCGGTCACACCGCCGATACCTACCCTGGCGCCGTTCGCGATATCGTCGCCGCCGGTCACGAGATCGGGCATCACGGCTACCTCCACGAGAACCCGGTCGCCCTCGAGTCGGCCGAGCGTGAGCGGGTCGTCCTCGAACGGGGATTGGAGGCGCTGGAGCGCGTTGCCGGGGTCCGCCCGGTCGGCTATCGCTCGCCGGCCTGGGACAACAGCCCGCACACCATCGAGCTGCTTCTGGACTACGGGTTCCGCTACGAGAGCTCTCTGATGGCCAAGGATTTCGAGCCGTATTGGTGCCGGGTAGGCGATGTCGTCCAGCCCGACGGGCCGTACCTCTTCGGCCAGGAGGTCGATCTGGTCGAGCTGCCGGTCAGCTGGCTGCTCGACGACTTCCCCCACTTCGAGTACGTCCGCGTCGCCGATCGGGTCAGCCCCGGTCTCGCCGCCGCCTCCAAGGTCGAGGAAATCTGGCGCGACGAATTCGCCTACATGCACCGCGAGCTGCCGTCAGGCGTCTTCACCTTGACGATGCACCCCCAGGTGATCGGCCGGGGCCACCGGATGATGATGCTGGAGCGCCTGATCGCCACGTTCCAGACCTACGAGGGAGTTCGCTTCACCACCCTGGCCCAGGCCGCCAACGATTTCCGCGCCGCCCACCCGCGGGCGACCCCGTAGAACATGGCATCATCCGACCACCCCGCGGGGCGACTCGACGGCCAGGTCGCCATCGTCACCGGTGCCGCCCAAGGGCTCGGGCGCGGCATCGCCCAGCGACTCGCCGCTGATGGCGCCCTCGTCGTGCTGGCGGACATCGACGCCGGCGTGGCGGCGACCGCCGCCGAGATCGGGCGCCGCGCGACCGCGGAGCAATGCGACGTCGCCGATTCGGTCGCGGTTGACCGCCTCGTCGCGGACGCGGTCGATCGCCACGGCCGGATGGATATTCTAGTCGCCAACGCCGGTATTGGCGGCGGCGCTCCCGTCGTCGATCTGACCGACGAGGATTTGCGCCGGATCATTGCCGTCAACCTGGAGGGTGTCTTCTTCTGCTGCCGGGCGGCGGCGCGGACGATGCTTCCTCGCCGCTCCGGGGCGGTGGTCACCATCGGCTCGATCTTCGGCCGCGATACCCCCGCCGGCGGTGCCGCCTATGGCGCCGCCAAGGCCGGCGTCGTCGCCCTCACCCAGGCTCTGGCCCGCGAGCTTGGCCCGGCGGGTATCCGGGTCAATTGCGTCAGCCCGGGCAATATGGCGACCGAGATGCACTGGGCCTCGCTGGCGCGCCGGGCGACGCGTGAGGGGCGCCCCTTCGAGACTCTGCGCGACGAGGTCCGGCGGGAAATCCCGCTCGGCCGGCACGGCGACCCCGCGGACGTTGCCGCTCTCGTCAGCTATCTCGTCTCGCCGGAAGCGGCCTACATCACCGGCCAGACGATCAACGTCGACGGCGGGTTTCAGCCGCGCTGAGGAGGAACGCGATGTCCACCACGTTCGGGTTCGAGGGGCAGACCGTGCTGGTCACCGGCGGCGCGACTGGTCTCGGATACGCCATCGTCGAGGCCTTCGGTCGCGCTGGCGCCAATGTTGCTCTCAACGACCGCTCGGCGCCGCGCGTCGAGGCGGCCTGCGCCCGCCTCTCGGCCCAGGGCATCGACTGCTCCGGCTACGCCGCCGACGTGCGTGATGCCGACGCCGTGCGAGGCATGGTCGCCGCGCTCGAGCATGAGCATGGACTCCCCGACGCCTTCGTTGCCAGCGCCGGGGTCTACCCGAACACGCTCTTTCTCGAGATCGGCGAGGAGGAATGGGACCGCGTCCTCGACACGAATCTGAAGGGCGTCTTCCTCTCGTGCCAGGCGATCGCCCGGAGGATGGCGGAGACCAAGCGTGGCGGTCAGATCATCACCGTTGCCTCCGGCGCCGCCAACGCCGCCTATCGGGGCTGGGCGCACTACTGCGCCTCGAAAGCCGGGCTGGTGATGCTGACGCGGGCGATGGCGCTGGAGTTGGGGGAGCACGGGATCCGGGTCAACGCGGTTCTGCCGGGGTACATCGACGTCGAGGAGGGCGGCGCCGATCTCTCCGAGACCTACAAGGCGGCCGCCCGCGCCGCCATCCCGATTGGCCGCCCCGGCGAGGCAGCCGACGTCGCCCGCGCCGTCCTCCTTCTCGCCTCCCCCCTGGCCGGGTACGTCAGCGGCGCGACGCTCGCCGTCGACGGCGGCAGCGGTGGGTGGTGCCGGCCGCGCCGGTCTCCGCCCCAGCGGCCAGTAGCGCCGCCCGGCACCACCCACCGCTGCCCCTGGCGCGGCCAGGCTCACGACGGTTCGCGGCGACGTCGCCGGGCGATGACGGCGACGGACCTGGGGGTCAGCCGCCCAGGGGCGCCGTCGCGCCGCCCCGTTCTCCTCGTGCCGCCCCCGGCGGGTTCTCGACCCGCCGCGTCACCACCGTCCAGAGCGGATCGCCCCCGCCGAACCACCGGCGTGACGGCGGGTAGGCCACCACGGTCGGCTCCTCGAACCCGCCCGCCAGGGCCAGATATCGGGCGACCAGCGCCGGTCGCGCCGCCTCCGGCGTCTCCCGCCAGAGCCGGACCGCCTTCGTCGCGAACATCCGATTGCTGAATGAGACGATCACCACCCCGCCCGGCCGCAGCACCCGCGCCACCTGGCGCAGGGTGGGCACCGGCCTCGTCAGGTACTGGATCGAGACCGTGATCAGAGTCGCGTCGAAGCGTGAGTCGGGATATGGCAGCCAGGGGTCGTGGTTGAGGTCATGAACGACCCACTCGTCCAACCGCGGGTTTGCCGCCAGTTCGCCGGCGTTCATCCCCAACCCCGCCACCCGTCCGAGTGGCAGCTCTGCCGCCGGCGGCAGGTGGGAAACCCACGAGCTCATCAGATCGAGCACCTCGGCCCCCGGCCGCACGTACTGGCGGATCGTCTCCGTCACCGCCGCGATCGCACCCTCGTCTATGTGCTGGACAAAGCGCGGCGCGTCGTAGAACCGGCCATCCCGCTCCTCGTCCTCCCGCGTGAACGATCCCGCCGGCAGCTCGCCCAGTGGCTCATCAGCGTCCGTTGCCCCGGCATTCCCACTCCTCACCGCCATCCCCGCTCCCTCCCAATCCCGCGCCGCGCTGCGAGCATGGTACCGAGCGGCCGAGCGGGGCGCTGTCGCGCGGACTGCCGGTCCGCCGCGATCCAGACCTCGGCTGGCGCCGCATCGCGGTGCGCCGGGAGATCGTTTCAGACGTGGCCGCGATCGCCTCAACGCGCCACGACCGGGGACGCTTGACGACCGGTAACCAATCAAGAGAGGGAGGTTCGGCCAACCGGCGTGGCGACAAAGACGGGCCCAGGTGCCACGCAAGGGCGGGTCGGCACCCGTCGTCGCCGGTCCCGCGCGTGCGACGCCTGCACCATCTCCTACTCGATCCACTCACCCGGTGGCCGGTCTGCTTCCTGGTCCCCGTGTGCCGTGTCTTGCCACGCCTGGAGGTGCCACACCAGATGCTCGCGCATCGCGTCGCGAGCGCCGACCGGGTTCCGTTGGCGCAGTTGATCGAGAATCGCTTCGTGAAAGGCTTGCGCGTGCTCGATGCCACCGGGGATCCGATTGGTAATCCGGCGGCTGCGCTTCAGTGGCTCTCGAATCGACGCCATAATCGCCCGCGCGACACTATTGCCGGCCGCCTCCATGATGAGATCGTGGAACGCCAGATCCGCTACAAGAAAGTCGTCCGAGGAATCGAGCATCTGGCTCGTGCGCTCGACCAGCTGGGACATCGCCGTCAGTTGCTCTGGTGTGGCGTGAACCGCGGCCTGCTCCGCCATCTCGCACTCCAGCGCGATCCGGACGCGCGTCAACTCCTCGAGGAGTTGCGGGGCCCCGCGTCCCTCCATATCGGCGCCAAGGACATCGGGATCGAGGACATTCCAGCGTTCTCGCGGCAAGACGATGGCGCCTCGTCCGTGTTGAACGTCGATCAGCCCCTTCTCTTCAAGGACCTTCAGCGCTTCCCGAACGACGGTCCGGCTCACCCCGAAGGTCTGAATGAGCTCGGCCTCCGTTGGCAGCTTGGCGTCGGTGATGAGCTCACCGCGGACGATCGCTCCGACAAGCTGATCGACCACGCTATCCCGCATTCGTGGTTGCCGGACAACCCGGAATGCCAGCCCATTCGCCGTCGCGCTCATCCCATCTCCGCCGCCCTCGAACGACCCCATGAACGCCATCTCGTCCCGTAATCCAGCCGGTCCGCGGCCGCTCCCCGGCCGGCCAGACCACGGCGGCGCCGAGTGGAGTGGAGGCGTTGGCGCCGCGACGCCGTGGCCGGTATCCAACGGGCCGCCACGCGACGCTCCCGTCCGGGGGCGACAGTCAGCCATTGGGTCGACCCGCCAGCGCCGAGCCGTCCCACACAATGCGCGCCGCGCCTGGTCTCCTTGGCCGGTTGGTTAGCCCAGACGAACGGCCAACGCCGCGGTTCCGGCTGGCAGGCGTAGGCGCGTCGCTCCCGCGTCGTCCCGCCACGTACCAGGCGCATCGCTCGCGGTGTCCACCGGCCCAAGCGGCGCGCCGTCGGCCTCCATGCCGGTCGCTTCGAATCCAGCGGGAAGACGCACCGCCAGGCGACGGGTCCGGGTCACGTCATCGAGCGTGAGGGTGACGAGGCCGGGCTGCTCGCGCAGCTCGACGTTTGAGCCATCGTGGAAGATGAAGCGACTCGCCCCTCCGGCCGCGTCACCTGGGTAGACCCGAAGCTCGAGGTCGGTCAAGAGATCGTCCGCCGCGACACCCGCCAACGTCGTCACCGGCGCCGCATGGAGCGGCAGAATGGCTCCGCCGCGGACGAAGAGCGGGATATGCTCAAGCGGGGCCGGCAACTCCTGATACCCAGGACCGTCGTAGACCGCGTCGTCCCAGTAACTGAACCACCGGCCGCGTGGGAAATAGACCCTTCGGGTCGTCCCCGGCTCGATGACTGGCGCCACGAGGAGCTCGTCGCCAAGGAGGTACTGGTGCTCTTGCTTGAGCGCCTCGGGGTCGTCCGGGTAGCGCAGGACGAGGTGGCGGATCGTTGGCACTCCCGTCTCGTGGGCGACCCGCGCGTAGGCGTAGAAGAAGGGTACGAGCGCGTTGTGCAGGCGAGCGTAGCGCCGCCACGTATCGACCGTCTGCGCGTCGGTCCACATGTCGGCCGCGTCGGGTGTCGTCATCCGCTTGGGTCCAAGGTGGTCTCGCATGATTGGCGTCAGTGCCCCGAGCTGGCACCAGCGTATCCACAGCTCGGTCGAGCGGGCGACGTCGCTGCCGCCGTAAGCGTCAAAGAAACCGCCGATATCCGGACCCCAGGTATTGGTGCCGCAGATGCCGACCGACGTCGCGGCTGGGATGACGCTCGGCAGCCCGCGGTCCAGCGACCAGTCCGTGTGCTGATCGCCGGGCCAAGCGGCGGGCGCCCAGCGGTTGGAGCCGATGTAGCCCGAGCGGACGAAGAAGGCGAAGTCCGGCTTCGAGGCGCGGCAAATCTCGGCCCCCGTACGTTGGTAGAGAGTCGGGTACAGATTGCGGATCTCGTCGCCACTCCTGCCATCGGCAAAAACGGCGTCCCGCGGCGTGTACTCGCCGAAATCGTGCATCCACCCGTCGTAGCCGGTCTCGACGAGAAGCTTACGCAGCATCTCCTGCCACCATGCGACCCCTTCGGGGTGGGTCGGGTCATAGAGGGCCAGGCTGCCGAACCGGATGCCCGCCTCGGGGTTCGGGTCGGGGCCGGGCATAATGTAGGTGCTCCCGTCTCGCCGCTTCAGAAAGTACCCCTTGGCAATTCCCTCATCGGTGGCCGGACGCTTAGTGATGAACTGGGGGTTCAAATACCCAAGCACCTTGAACCCGTCGTCGTGCAACTCGCGAACGAGACCCGGCAAGTCCGGATATGATCCTTCGGGGTACCCCATCGCCGAGTTCCAGCCGGAGTTCGTTTCGAGCTCGAGTTGATCGTAGATCCAGAGCGCGCTGACGCCGAGGTCTTCCTCGCGCAGGCGCCTGGCCTCAGCCCGCACGGCGTCCGCGCCGCTCAACGTCGTCTTCCAGACGCCAAACGCCCACGGCGGCGGGAGCGTCGGTCGCCCCGTCAAGGCGGTATACCGGCGCACCACGTCGAGCGGGTCTGGACCGGAGAAGATGACCAGATCCAGCTCCGTCCCATCGACGCTCGCCGCCCAGGCGTCGGGACGCTCGTTCGCCATCCGGAAGACGGCCCGGCGCGTCGTGTCGAGCAGCACTCCATAGCCGCGGCTCGACAGAAAGAATGGCACCGGGAAGTACGACCAATCGTGGCCGGGCTGAGGCGTCAGACAGCTGTCCTCAGTCCAGTTGATCACCTCGTGACCCCGGTGATTGGCGCGGGCAAAGCGTTCGCCAAGACCGAAGAACCCCTCGTCTGGCGTCACGGCTGCCGCCCAGCCCATCTCGACCACGCCCTCCGCGTGGTCGAGCGTCATCCGCAGCCGGACCACGCCATCGTCAATGAACTCGATTCCGATCCGCGCCACGCGTGACACCGGATCGTTCGTTCCGGCTTCGATGGACAGCACGTCGCCGTCACGGCTCCACCGTTCCACGGCGGTCACGGCGTACCAGCGTGGCGCGCCCCCGCTCGCCGCGTAGCTGCCAAGGAGCGTCCCGTCGATGCCGTAGGTCAGCCCCAAGTAGCGGGCCGCCGGTTCATATGGCAAATCATCCGCATGACCGAAGTGTTCCGGTGGGGGGAGGGCGCCGATTCGTTCACGGGCATCCGGTGGCGGCGTCAAGATCGGTGTCCCGTCGGCGGCGGTGATCTCCAGCGCGAACGGCGCGCGGTCGACCACGACCCGGAGGGCGGGGGTCGCCGCGACGATGCGCCCATCCTCTTCGACCACGTCAACGTGGCTCGGTCCGCTCGGCTCCGTCATCAAACGTCCTCCTCCAGGTATTCGGGGCATCTCATAATGGTCGTCTCAGCGGCGTGACGCGTGAACGAGGAACGTGGCGCGAATGAGCGACGACGGACCACCGGCAGGCGACGCCGGCAGACGCCGGTCACCCCTTCATCGCCCCAAGCGTCAACCCCTTGATCAGGTTGCGCTGCACCAGCATGCCAAGCGCAACGAGCGGCACGATGACCAGCACCCCGGTCGACGCGACGCCGCCCCAATCGACCGTGCGATCCGTGAGGAACGAGGCGAGGCGGATCGGCAACGTGGTCGTATCAGGACCGGTCAAGATGAGCGCGAACAAAAACTCGCTCCAGGCCACGATCGCGGCAAAGACCGCCGTCGCCGCCAGCCCTGCCGCAGCGAGTGGCATCGTGATCGACCAGAAGGCGCGCAGCCGCGACGCTCCATCGACCATCGCGGCGTGCTCGAGCTCGATCGGGACCTCTTCAAAGAAGCTGCGGAGCATCCAAACCGCGAACGGCAAGTTGAACGCGGTGTAGACCAGAATCAAACCGACGTAGGTGTTGCGTAGCCCAAACTGGTTGAACAGCAAGAAGAGCGGCACGACGAAGACGATCGGCGGGATCATCCGGCCGATGATCAAGCCCATCGCGAGCTGCTCGCTCACCTTGGACTGGTGCCTGGCCAGGCTGTAGCCGGCGAGCGACCCGAGCACCAGGGACGCGACGACGGAGGCCACCGTCACAATGAAGCTATTGCGGGCCGCGGCGAGGAAGGCGGAATCAGTCAGGGTCTCGCGATAATGGGCGATGGTCGGCGCGAAGACGAACAAGGGTGGCGTCGCGAACATGTCGATCTGTGTCTTCAGCGACATCATGACCAGCCAGACGAGGGGAAAGAGATAAAACGCCCAGATCACGACGACGATCGCAACAAGCAGCACGCGCCGATCGGTGAACTGTCGCCGAGCGCGGCGCTGCTGATACGGGGACGCGCCGGACGCGACCGGAGAGGACATGCGCACCTCCTCGCCTTACGAGCGCGCCAGCGCTTGGCGGCGGATGATCAGCCGCAGATAGACCAGGCAGACCGCCAGCGTCAGAGCAAAGAGGATCATGGAAGCGGCGGAGGTCAGACCCATGTCGAACGATTGGAACCCGTAGCGGTAGATGAACATCGCCAGCACCTCCGTCGTCGTGCCCGGGCCGCCCTGCGTCAGCAGGTAGACCAGGTCGAAGGTGCGCAGCACATCGACCGTTCGGAAGAGGAGAGCGATCAGCACCACCGGCAGAATCAGCGGGAAGGTGACGGCCCGGAAGCGATCCACCGGACCGGCGCCGTCGACTTGAGCTGCCTCGTGCAGCTCGGTCGGCACCGATTGGAGCGCCGCCAACAGGACTAACGTCATGAAGGGCGTCGCCCGCCACACCTCCGTCAGGCTGACGGCGATCAGCGCGATCTTCGGGTCTCCCAGGAACACGGGGGGCTCAACGCCCAGCGACCGGATGAAGAAGCTCAGCACGCCGAGCTCGTGGTCATACATCAGCCGCCACAGCAGCCCGGAGACGAGTGGTGGCACCATCAACGGCAGCAGGATCAAGGCTCGAAATCCGGCCCGGCCGGGAAACTCCAAATTGAGCAGCAAGGCCAGTCCCAACCCAATGCAGAACTCGAGCACGACCGTGATCGCGGTGAACTGCGCCGTCACCCGAGCCGAGTTGAGGAAGTCCGCGTTGTCGAAGAGGAGCCGCCGGTAATTCGCTAGCCCGACGAAGGTGCGATCCGGGGAAAATGTCATCTGGTAGTTGAAGAAGCTCAGGAAGAGCCCGTAGGCGACGGGATAGATCAGGACAGCGGTAATCACGATCACCGCCGGCAACACCAGGAGATACGGCCAGAGGACGCGCCCCTGGCGCCTCCCGCCCTCCGCCTCGTCGCGCGGAAAGGCCACCGCCTCAGCGATGACGTCCGCTTGCGGGATGCTCAACCGTCACCTCCGCTCCGGAGAGAAGGGGGCGCCGCGACCGGGGATCGCGGCGCCCCCGCCGTCCGGATGCCATGTCCCTATGGCCGCGCTAGGAGGTGATCATTCCGCGCTCCTGCCGCAGCTTCAACACCTCCGCGTCCATCGCCCGGGCCGCGTCCTCCGCCTTCTCCTGGCCGACCACCACGGCGTTGATGTGCTTCACCATGATCGTGAAGACGTCGTTGCTCTCCTGCGTCCGGGGCCAGGGCACGCCGTTGGCCATGGCCTGCCCCGCGGCCTGGGCGTACGGGTAGATCTTCTGGATGTCGGGATCCTTGAAGAGGGCCTGAGCGGTAATGGCGTAGCCCTTCGGCGCGAACTCCTTCTGAATCCGCGTCGTGGTCAGATAATTGATAAGCAGCCACGTCGCCTCTTTATGCTTGGAGTAGGCCGAGATCGCGTTCCCCCAGCCGCCGAGCGGCCCCCGTCCCGGCGGTGGCGCGAAGCCCATCTTGCCGGCGACCGGCGCCTTCGGATCGTTCAGCGAGGCGAGGATCCCCGGCCACTGAATCTCGGTCGAGCAGATGCCTTGGGCCACCGCTTCGGAGGCTGCCACGATGTCCCACGTCTTCGCCCCGGGCGGTGAGATCGGCACCAGCGAGACCATCATCTGCATCGCCTTGATCCCTTCCGGCGTCGCGAACTGCGGCCGGCCGCTCGCGTCGTAGAAATCCTTGTTGAAGGAGAAAAGGATCGCCGCGTAGGTGCACATCACCTGGATCTGGCGCCCACCCATCAGCGAGAAGCCGTAGCGATCGCCGGACGTCAGCTTCTTGCCGGTCTCGATCACCTCGTCCCATGTCTTCGGCGGCGCCGCGGGATCGAGACCGGCCGCCGTGAAATGCTCCTTGTTGTAGGGAAAGATCATGGCGTCGCCCAACCATGGCAGGCCGTATTGCTTCCCCTCCCACAGCGTGTAGACCTCGACCAGCCGGGGGATGAAGATGCTCATGTCGACTTTCGGGAAGCGTTCGTCGGCCAGGTACTTCGCCACCGGCTCCAGGTGGTTGCCAGACATGAAACCACCGAACCAGGCGTAGTTGAGAGGAATCAGGTCGTACGTGCCGCTCTTCGCGGTGAGATCGAGGAAGATCTTCTGATATTGCTGCTCGTAGGCGACGTCCTCCCACTCGCTCTTGATCCCCGTCAGCTCCGCGAACCCCTTCGACGCTTCCGCGTTCGCGCCCCAGTGGCCGGTGACACCAGCCGGCACCCGGAGGGTCGTCCCCGCGTACGGCTCCCCCGCCCGGCGCCACGTGTCGTCCCAGGTGGTATCGGTCGCTTGCCGGCTGATGACCGCCGGCGCCACGCCGACGCGCCAACCGGCCACGCTGGTCGCCGCGCCCAACTGTGGTTTGGAGAGGGCGGCGCCGGCGGTTACCGCGCTGGCCGCGTGCAGCAGTCGTCGTCGACTAAGCCTCATCTTTGGGGACGTCATCGTCAGATCCTTTCTCGGTTGCGACGGAGTGTGGACACCGAGGTCTCGCGTGCGCTGATCGTTGCTCGACACCTCCTTCGCCACCGCCGGTTGGCGGTCGCCGCTCCCGGTCTCGGCGCTGCCCTGACGGCGTGACCCATGATCCGAACCACTAGTGTGGGCGCATGGTACGCTCATAATATGACCTGTCAAGAGGATCGTGAGCGTCGTATGCGGCTGCGCGCTGCTCTCAGGGAGGAAGCGAATGCTGGCGCTCCGATGGCATGCCCGGGGCGACGTCCGGCTTGACGATATCCCGCCACCACCCTCGCCTCGGTCTCGCGAGGTGCAGTTGCGGGTCGCCGCCTGCGGGATCTGTGGCACGGATGTCGAGGAGTACCGCAACGGACCGATCTTCATCCCCGACGGGGTGCCCAACCCGTTGACGGGTCGCGCCGCGCCACTGACGCTGGGGCATGAGTTCGCGGGTGAGGTCGTGGCGGTCGGTGCCGGCGTCACCAGCCTGCGGCCTGGCGACCGGGTCGCCGTCGACACCCTCATCTTTTGCGGCACCTGCTACTGGTGCCAGCGGCACCAGGTGAACCTGTGCGACCGTTTGGCCGCGCTCGGTCTGATGGCCGATGGGGGATTGGCGGAGCTGTGCAACGCTCCCGTCCACACCCTCCTGCCGCTGCCCGATACCGTTTCCGACGAGGCCGGGGCGTTGGCTGAAACGTTGGCCGTCGCGGTTCGCGCCCTCCGCCGTGGCCGGCTGGTGGTCGGGGAGCGGGTCGCCGTTATCGGCGCTGGCGCCGTCGGGTTGATGGCGCTCCAAGCGGCGATCGCCTCCGGCGCCACCACCGTGACGGTCGTCGAGCCGCGGGCGGAGCGTCGCCGGCTCGCGACTGAGCTTGGGGCATCCGCGGTCCTGTCTCCGGCGGGCGTCCTTGATGTCGAGGCGGACCTGGTCGTCGAGTGCTCGGGGAGCGCGAGTGCCGTAGTCACCGCCATTCAGGCGGCGCGCAAGGGCGGCCGGATCGTCCTGGTGGGCATCTACGGGAAACCGAGCGAGGTGAACTTTCTCGATCTGGTTGGCACCGAAAAGGAGCTGATCGGCTCGCTCTCGCACGTCTACGACGAAGACTTCGCCGCCGCCCTGGCCCTGCTCGGCCGGGGCGCGGTGCGGGCCGAGCCGTTGGTGAGCGACCGCGTTCCGCTGGAGCGTGCCCTGGACGATGGTCTGCTCGCGCTCGTGCGAGAGCCACAGGCGCACCTCAAGATCATCATCCAACCCTCCGGCTCCCAGCGGACGGGAGCGGTCAGCCGATGAATCCATCTCGCATCACTCGCGTCGAAACGACGGCGATCCGGGCGGCTGGACCGTCCGTCGTCCGGAGCTGGGTGGGCGACGAGATGGGGCTCGGCGGGTGTTATCCCTCCGGACCGGCGACCACGATTGTCACGGGAGCGACCGATCTGACCGAGCGTCCCGGACTCGGTCGGGAGCTAAACGACGACCACCGACGACGGGCGGAGGACCATTCCCTTCTGATACCACCAGATGTGTTTGCCATTCGCTCATTTCACCCCCGTTTCGCGGTCAAACCCTTGACAACCCCGTGTAGCATCCGCTAAGGTCAAAGGAGCTCGTGAATCGGGTCACAATCGGTGCCGTCGTTCTCTCGCCCGCCCAGACAGGACCACCCCGCGATGACGCATCTCCCGTTTCCATCCCTCCGTACCCGTACCGGCCGAACGGGTCGTCCCCGTTCGGCATCGCGGTAGCGGTTGGCTTCCGGTCCCAAGGCGGACCGGGTAGGGATTGCGAACGAACGGGAGACTCCTCGTGCAGACCTGGGACCATTCGAGCAAGACGACAACGGATAGCCATTCCCCGAAGAAGGTCGCCCTCGCCTACTCCGGCGGCCTCGATACCTCCTGCATCATCCCCTGGCTCAAGGAGCGCTACGGCTGCGAGGTGATCGCCGTCGCCGCCGACGTCGGGCAACCAGATGATCTCTCCGGCGTCGAGGCCAAAGCCCTCGCCAGCGGCGCCACCAGATGCCACGTCCTCGACCTGCGCGACGAGTTCGTCACCGACTACGCCTTCCCTACCCTCCGCGCCGGCGCGATCTACGAGCGCAAGTACCTCCTCGGCACCTCGATGGCCCGGCCGGTCATCGCCAAGCATCAGGTCGAGATCGCCTTGCTTGAAGGCTGCGACGCGCTCGCCCACGGCTGCACCGGCAAGGGCAACGATCAGGTCCGCTTCGAGCTCACCTATCAAGCCCTCGCGCCCCAGCTCGCCGTCATCGCCCCCTGGCGGATGTGGGATATCCGCTCCCGCGAGGACGCCATCGCCTACGCCGCCGCCCACGGCGTCCCGGTTGCCGCCACGACCGCCAAGATCTACTCCATCGACGGCAATCTCTGGCATCTCTCCCACGAGGGCGGCGCCCTCGAAGACCCCTGGACCGAGCCTCCGGCCGACGCCTACGGCTTGACCGTTCCTCCCGAGAACGCGCCGGACGAGCCCGCCTACGTCACGATCGCCTTCGAGCAGGGGCGGCCCGTCGCTATCGATGGGCGCCACCTCGGCCCAGTCGCCATCGTCGAGGAGCTCAACGCCCTCGGCGCCGCCCATGGCGTCGGACGGATCGATCTGCTCGAGAACCGGTTGGTCGGCATGAAGAGCCGCGGTGTCTACGAGACCCCCGGCGGCACCCTGCTCGCGGTCGCCCATAGCGAGCTGGAGCACCTGACCCTCGACAAGGCGACAATGCGGCAAAAAGATCAGCTCGCCCAAACCTATGCCGATCTCGTCTACAATGGCCAGTGGTTCTCTCCCTTGCGGGAAGCACTCGACGCCTTCGTCGACAAAACCCAGGAGCCGGTCACCGGCGAGGTGCGGCTCAAGCTCTACAAGGGAACCTGCCAGGCGGTTGGCCGCCGCTCCCCCTACGGGCTCTACCAGGAGGATCTGGCCACCTTTGGCGCCGACGACGTCTATCGCCAGGCCGACGCCGAAGGCTTCATTCGCCTCTACGGCCTCGGGCAAAAGGTTGCCGCGCAGCGGGCGCGGCGAGCACGGGAAGCGGAGATGGAGGTTCTGCGATGAGCGCGATGACCGGGCGATGGTGGGAGGGCTCCTCCCGCTCTCCGCTCGGGCGGCCCGCGCGTCGGTCCCGTCCGACGCGCTGACGGTCGCCCAGCAGCGAATCGATCAGCGCTTAGCTACCGCCGCACACGCCGAGAACGAGACACAGTTGGTACAGATCAGCCCGCGGAGACGGGGAAGAGTACGGGGTCGGAACGCCACAGCGACCTGGGAAGGGTGGGAGCCCAGGAACGGCGCATCGCCCCGGAACGCACCCCCGAGCGGCCGGCCGAAGAAAGCCCGATCCGGATCGTCCGGCTCCGGCAAGTAGGCCCGGGTGGGTGGCCCCCACGCCAGCAACAGCCGAGAGATGCGCGGGAGACAGACCTGGGGTGGCCCCGGTCCTCGCGCAAGGAGGGTGGTACCGCGGGAGTCGACGCCTCTCGCCCCTTCGGGCCGTCTCGGGACAACCTCCACGTTGTCCCGACCGGCGCCAGTCGTCATCGTGACGTCAGGAACCGAAGGGAGTCAATCATGCACCTGTCCGAAGCCTCCGCCGTTCCCAGCTTGCCCACCCAGCCGTTCGTCCGCCCGGCGACGCCGGATCTGAAGCCGGTCGCGCCCGCCGCCGATCCCCTCGCCGATGCGCTGACACCCCGCGTCATCTCCCTCGGCGGTCCGGCTCCGACCAAGCTCAGCAGTTTCACCATCAGCGCCCGCCTCCGCGGCCGCAGCGTGCTGACCGATACGGACCTGAGCCGCGACGAGATCGCCGAGGTGCTCGACACCGCGACCCGGCTCAAGGGGTTGCGCCGGGCCGGTCAGCCGCACGGCTACCTCGCCGGTAAGAGCCTCGGTCTGATCTTCCAGCATCCCAGCACCCGCACTCGCGTCGCCTTCGAGGCGGGCATGGCCCAGCTTGGGGGCCAGGCGATCTTTCTCGGCGTCAACGACCTCCAGATGAAGCGCGGCGAAACGATCGCCGACACCGCTCAGGTGCTTAGCCGCTACGTCGACGGCATCGTCGCCCGCGTCGCCAGCCACGACGATCTCGATCAGCTTGCCGGCGGCGCGTCGATTCCCGTTCTCAACGGTCTCACCGACAAGTGCCACCCGATGCAGGCGCTCAGCGATCTCTTGACACTGCACGAGCGGTTTGGCGCCCTCGCCGGTTTGAAGCTGGCCTACCTCGGCGATGGCAACAACATGTGCCACTCCCTCCTCCTCGCCGGGGCGGCGATGGGGGTCAGCGTCGCCGTTGCCGCTCCTTCCACCCATCAGCCTGACCCCGACGTCGTCGCCCAGGCCAAATGGCTCGCCGCGCGGGGCGGCACGGCCCCAACGATCACCATCACCACCGACCCGTTCGCCGCCGCCCAAGACGCTGACGCCGTCTACACCGACGTCCACGTCAGCATGGGGCAGAAGGACGCCTCGGCGCGCGCCGTCGCCCTCGCTCCCTACAAGGTCACGACCGAGGTGATGGCCGCCGCCAAGCCGACCGCGGTCTTCATGCACTGTTTGCCGATGCATCGTGACGAGGAGGTCGATGCCGCCGTCGCCGATGGTCCTCAGTCGATCATCTTCGATCAGGCCGAGAACCGGCTCCACTTGCACAAAGCCGTGCTCCTCCATACCCTCTGCTCTCCGGCCGCGGCGTTCTAGGAGATGACCAGCATGGTGCCACGCACCGATCGTCGCGGAGGGGCGCCGCTTGCCACGTCGCCGTGCCCGTCGCCGGACAGGTCAGCAGCAGCGGGCGCCGGACCGGAGCGATCGGGACTGGCGCCGCGCTGGCGATCCGCATCACGAGCGGCTCCATCATGACGGGATCGACCATGGCGCTCAACATCCAGCTTGACGATCGTGGCGATGACCTCGCCCTCGAAAGCCCTGAGGACACGCTGCCCGGACGGCCGGTCGATACCCGGCTGCGTGGCCGCAACGTCATCGCCGATACCGACCTCGCCCCGGCGGAGATCGCCCTCCTCCTCGAGACCGCGACCTGGCTCAAGACGCTTCGCGGGCGCCGCCAACCTCACCCCTACCTCGCCGGCAAAACCCTCGGTCTGATCTTCCAGCACCCCAGCACGCGGACCCGCAACGCGTTCCAGGCCGGGATGGATCAGCTTGGCGGCCACGCCACCTTCCTCGGCACCCACGACCTGCAACTAACCCGTGGCGAGACCCTGGCCGACACCGCCCGCATCATGAGCGGCTACGTCGACGGCATCGCCGCCCGCTTCGCCGACCACGACGATCTGCTTCGCTTCGCGGCCGGCGCCTCCGTTCCCGTCTTCAATGCCCTCTCCGCCCGCTTCCACCCGATTGAGGCCTGGAGCGATCTCTTCACCCTCCAGGAGCGCTTCGGTCGCCTCGCCGGCCTCCATCTCGCCTATGTCGGCGATGGTAACAACGTCTGCCACTCGCTCCTGCTTAGCGCCGCCGCGATGGGGGTCAACGTCGCCGTCGCCACGCCACCCGAGCATCAACCCGATCCCGCCATCGTCGATCAGGCGCGACAGCTCGCCAGCGCCAGCGGCGCCACCGTCACGATCACCGCCGACCCCGTGGCGGCCACCACGGATGCCGATGCCGTCTACACCGATGTTCACGAAAGCATGGGAGAGGGCAACGATCCCGCCAAGCTGGCCGCCCTCGCTCCCTACAAGGTCACGACCGCTCTCATGGCAACCGCCACCCCTGCCGCGGTCTTCATGCACTGCCTGCCGCTGCGCCGCGGTGAGGAAGTCGACGCTGCCGTCGCCGACGGGCCGCGCTCGATCATCTTCGAGCAGGCGGAGAACCGCCTGCACGTCCATAAGGCGCTGCTCCTACACGCCTTGGCGTCACCATGAAAAGGAGGAACCACCCGAAGGACACACCACTCAGCACTCAGCACTCAGCACTCGTTCGAGAGATCGATGAACCAGGAGGAGACCACGATGGCCGCCTGCCCCGAATGCGCCGCGGAGATCGAGCTGACCAATATCGAGCAGGGCGAGATCGTGCCCTGCCCCGATTGCGGCGCCGAGCTCGAGGTGCTCAATACCGACCCGGTAACGCTTGGCCTCGCCCCCGAAGAAGGCGAAGATTGGGGCGAATAGCATGGACGAGCCAGCTGCTAGCTGATCGCTCGTAACTCATAGCTCACCGTTTGGAGGATCGAGATGGCGACGGTCGGCGTGCTCTGCGCACGCGTACGGGTTGAGGAGAAGCAGTTGATGGCGGCGCTGGCCGAGGCCGGCGCGTTGCCGACGCCGCTCCCGCCCGCCGACGTCCCGCTTCCGGTCGGCCGCTTGGCCCCCACCGCGTCCTCCTCGTCCCCCTCGTCCTACTCGCCCCCCTCCGCCCCCTCCGTCCGCGTCATCGTCGATCGCTGCCAGGATCGCGCGGTCGCCGCCGCTATCCTGACCGCCTGCCGCGCCCTCGGCGCGACGGTCCTCGACGCCGGGCTCGCCGCCACCGGTGACCGCCTCGCTGTAGCCGTTGCCCTGGTGAGCGCCGGCCTGCCCCGGCCGGAGACGCGCCTCGTCTGTTCGCCGGAGGCCGCTCTCCTCGCCCTCGCCGAGCTGGGGTACCCCGGCACGCTCCTCCCGCTCACCGCCGGCGCCCCGGCCGTCACCCTCCTCGATGCCGACGTCGCCGAGGCCGTCCTCGAGCATCGCGCCGTGCTCGGCTCCTCCCGTGAGGCGCTGGCGCTCGTCCAGGCCGGTGCGCCGGCCTCCGCCGCGCGAGCCACCGTCGTCGTCGTCGATGGGCGGGCCACGGCCGTCGCCGGGATGGGGCCTGGCGTCTCCCTCCCCATGGAGGCGCTCCGTCTCGCCGAAGCCGCCGCCGCGACGCTCGGCGCCGTCGTCGCTGGGGTTGAGATCGCCCTGACGCCGGCCGGCCCGCTGCTCTGGGACATCCACCCCGTACCGGAGTACCGGCATGCCCAGCCGCTCGGCGAGCGGACGGTCGCCGTCGCCTTGGCCGAGGCCGCCGTCGTCCGGTTCGAATCCGAGCTCGTTCCGGATCGGGGGCGTCTTCCGGGAATCGACGTCGAGATCGAAATCGGCACACCCCACTGGCGGAGCAACGGGCGGGAGGTGCGCGATGGCGTCGCTCTCTCCGCCTGACGCCGCGGTCTCGCCTCCGGCGACCGAGGCCGACGTCGACCTCCTCCATCGCCTCGTCGCCATCGAGAGCACCTCCGATCGCGAGGCGGACGCCGTCGCCGAGCTCTGCCGGCAGATGGACGCTCGCGGCTTCCGCACCACCATTGACGCCTCCGGCAACGCCGTCGGCACGATCGGTCGCGGGCCGCGGCGCGTCGTCCTCCTCGGCCACATCGATACCGTCCCCGGCCGCATCCCCGTCCGCATCGCCGACGGCGTCCTCCATGGCCGAGGCGCCGTTGATGCCAAGGGCCCGCTCTGCACCTTCGCCGCCGCCGCCGCCGCTGCTGGGCCGCGAGCGAATCTGGAGATCACCGTCGTTGGCGCCGTCGGCGAAGAGCGGATCGGCTCCCCCGGCGCGACCGCCGTTGCCGCCTGGCCCGCCCCCGACTACTGCGTCATCGGCGAGCCGAGCGGTTGGGATGCCCTCTGCCTCGGTTACCGTGGCACCCTCTCCCTCCTCTATCGCCTGCGCCGTGGTGGCCGCCACAGCGCAGGTCCCGGGGAGTCGGTCGCCGAGCAAGCGGTCGCCTTCTGGAACGCCGTCGTCGCCGAGACCGCCGCCCGCAACGTCGCCACCGCTGGCACCGGCACGTTCGCGACCATCACCCCGACCCTCCGCGCCATGGGCACGACGAGCGACGGACTGCAGGACGAGGCCACGCTCTCGATCGGCCTGCGCCTGCCGCCCGGCGTCGCTGTCGCCGCGCTCCTCGATCGCCTGCGCCTGCTGGCTGGCGACGCCGAACTCACCGTCGACGGCGCTCAGGAGGGATACCGCTCCGACAAACGCTCTCCCCTCGTCCCTCCCTTTCTGCGCGCCATCCGCGCCGCCGGCGGCACCCCTCGCTTTACCCTCAAGCTCGGCACCTCCGACATGACCGTCGTCGGCCCGGTCTGGAACTGCCCGATCGCCGCCTACGGTCCCGGCGACGCCACCCTCGACCACACCCCCGAGGAGCGCCTTCCCCTCGACGACTACGCCCGCGCCATCCGCGTCCTCACCGACGTCCTGGTCGCCCTATGACCCACCTGCCCCCAGCACTCAGCACTCAGCACTCAGCACTCCGCCTCGGTCTCCTCGTTTCTCATCTCCGGGCCGAGGAAAAGCTGATCCTCGCCGCCGCTCGCGCCCGCGGCATCGTCGTCACCCCGCTCTTCGACCGCGATCTCGTCCTCGACTTCGCGGCGTCCGACGCCGGAGCGAGCGATCTCGCGGTCGACGTCGTCCTCGACCGCTGCGTCGTCCATTCGCGGGCGGGCTACACACTCCGCGCCTTGGAGCGTTGGGGCGTCCCCACACTCAATACCGCCGCCGCCGTCCACCTCTGCGACGACAAGGCGGAGAACACCCTGGCCCTGGAGGCGGCCGGCGTCCCCACTCCACGCACCCTGCTTGCCTACTCGGTCGACGCCGCCCTTCGCGCCTGCGAGGCGGTTGGCTACCCCGCCGTCCTCAAACCCGTCACCGGCTCCTGGGGACGTCTGCTCGCCAAGGTCAACGGCCCAGAGCAGGCGCGGGCGGTCCTGGGGCAGAAGTACGAGCTCGGCTCTTTCCACCACGCTATCTTCTACATCCAGGAATACATCCCCAAGCCGGATCGTGACATCCGCGCCTACGTCGTCGGCGACCGCGTGCTGGCCGCTTCCTATCGCACCGCCGCCCACTGGGTCACCAACGCCGCCCGTGGCGCCGTCTCCGTTCCCTGCCCAATTACCCCGGAGATCGAGGAGCTCTCCCTCCGCGCCTGCGCCGCTGTCGGCGCGTGCCTCGCTGGCGTCGACTTGATCGAGACCGCCGACGGCCTCAAGATCATCGAAGTCAACACCGGCGGCGAGTTCCGCGGTCTGATGACCACCACCGACGTCGACATCGCTGATGAAATCGTCTCCGAGGCGGTGCGCATCGCCCAGCGCGGCGTCAGCACACCGCTTCCGACCCATGGGATGGCGCCAATGCGGTAGGCTTGTCGTCCTTCCCGTCGGATCGTTCGATCCTCTCCCACCGTGCCAAAAGGGTTCCCTGAGGCCGCGCCCCTGGGGAAGAGGATGAGGGAGGCAAGGGCCGCCCGCGGCGTACCGCCGCTGATCCCCATGAGCCGCGGCGAGCGCCGCGGGTTGAGACTGACGTCCTGCCACCCCGAACCGGCGCCAAGCGTGCCGAGAGGAAACGATCGTGACCGATTCCCTGACTGTTGGCGTCCTCCTCTCCCGCGTTCGCGTCGAGGAGAAGCTCCTGCTCACCGAGCTGGAACGGCGCGGCGCTCGCGTCCTCCGCTTCGACGACCGCGCCTTCACCCTCGACCTCGCGACCGCCGACTCCGGGATGGTCGCCTGCGACGTCATCCTGGAGCGCTGCATCAACCACCTCCGCGCCCTCTATTCCCTCAAGGTTCTCGAAGACTGGGGCGTCCCCACCGTCAACCGCTACACCGTCGCCAACGTCTGCGGCGACAAGCTGCTGACCTCGGCCGCGCTCGTCCGTGACGGTGTGCCGACCCCCCGGACCATCCTCGCTTTCACCCCCGAGTCCGCTCTCGAAGCCTGTGAGGACCTCGGCTATCCCCTGGTCATGAAACCCGCCGTCGGCTCCTGGGGCCGCCTCCTCGCCCGCGTCAACGATCGCGACGCCGCCGAGGCCCTCCTGGAGCACAAGGTCACCCTCGGCTCCTTCCATCACGGAGCGTTCTATCTCCAGGAGTACGTCAACAAACCCGGCCGTGATATCCGCACCTTCGTCGTTGGCGATGAGACCATCTGCGGCATCTACCGCGATTCTCCTCACTGGATCACCAATACCGCCCGCGGTGGCCAGGCCACCAACTGCCCGATCACCCCGGAGCTCGACCGTCTCTCGCTTGCCGCCGCCGCCGCCGTCGGTGGCGGCGTCGTCGCCGTCGATCTCTTCGAGAGCGATCGCGGTCTTCTCGTCAACGAGGTCAACTACACGATGGAGTTCCGCAACAGCATCGACACCACCGGGGTCGACATCCCCGCCAAAATCGTCGATTACGTCCTCGCCGTCGGCCGCGGCCTCGCCACAGCGGACTCAGCACTCAGCACGCAGCACCCAGCACTCGACGGCGCCCTGGTCGCGGGCGATTAGTCAGCCTCGCGACGTGGAGGATTCAATGGCGCGTAACCTGCTCCTCGGAACCATCGCCGGCGCCGCCGGCACCATGGCTCTCGATCTCACGACCTACGGCGACATGCTTCTCCGCGGTCGTCCCGCGAGCGACGTTCCCGCCCAGGTCGCGGGAACGATCGCCGCCGCCGTTGGCATCGACCTCGCCACCGGCGGCGCCAGCGACGAGCAGACCGCGAGCCGGAAGAGCGCCCTCGGCGCGCTCCTCGGCTACCTGACCGGGATCGGCATCGGCGCCGTCTACGGACTCCTCCGGCCCAAGCTCCGCTCCGTCCCGCCGCCCCTCGCCGGCGTCGCCCTCGGTCTCGTCGCGATGGCCGCCAGCGACGTCCCGATCGCCGCGACCGGCGCCTCCGACCCGCGGACGTGGGGCGTCTCCGGCTGGACCTCCGACCTGATCCCCCACCTCGTGTATGGTCTGGTCACCGTCGCCACCTGCGAAGTGGTTGGGGGTGTGCCGGAGTGAGCGCGAGCGTAGCAACGACCCAAGACCCGCGAGCGCCACACGCGGAGAACGCGGTGAGCATTGACGATCTGCGCGGGACCTTCCTCTTTGAATCGTTCTCCGACGAGCAGTTGCGCTGGCTCGCCGCTCGCTCTGAGGAAGTGACGTACCCAGCCAGCGAGCGGTTTCTCGCGGTGGGCGAGCCGGTCGATGCCCTCTTCGTCCTGCTCGAAGGGGAGTTCGAGGTGCTCAGACCGGTGGCCGGGCGTGAGACGGTGATGGGCGCCGGCACCGCCCCTGGGACCTGGGCGGGCTGGCTGCCGGTCTTCGACGATCTGTCCCAGGTCACCGCCCGCACCCTGCGTCCGAGCCGTCTCCTCCGCATCCCGAAGGAGACGGTCCGCGAGCTTCTGGCTGGCGGCTTCCCGGTCACGAACCACCTGCTGGCCGGGATCACCTTTGGCATTCAGAACTTTGAAGCCACCGCCCGCCAGCGGGAGAAGCTGGCCGCCCTGGGCAAGCTCTCGGCCGGTCTTGCCCACGAATTGAACAATCCCGCCGCCGCCGCCCGCCGCGCCGCCGAGCGCCTCCGCGCCGCCGAGCGCCTCCGCGCCGCCGAGCGCCTCCGCGCCGCCGAGCGCCTCCGCGCCGCCCTCCACGAGCGGGACGGTCGCGCTCTTGCCCTCGGCCGCCTCCTCGACCCCGACCACGCGACCTTCCTCGCCGCCGCCTGCCGCGATTGCGGTGGCCGCGCCGCCATCGTCCTTGGGCTCAGCCCCCTCGCCCGCTCCGACCGTGAGGACGCCCTTGCCGCCTGGCTCGACGATCGCGGCGTCGCCGACGCGTACGATCTCGGGCCCACCCTGGTCGACGCCGGTCTGGAGATCGCCGATCTCGACCGCATCGCTGCCCGCATCACCGCCGTCGCGCTCCCCGAGGCGCTCGCCTGGCTCGGCGCCGCCCTCGCCGCCGACGAGTTGACGACCGAGATCGAGCACAGCGTCAGTCGCATCTCCGAGTTGGTCCTGGCGATCAAGGACTACTCCTACATGGACCGCGCCGCCGAACAGGAAGTCGACGTCCAGGACGGATTGGAGAGCACCCTCAAGATCCTCGCCTACAAACTCCGTGGCATCACCATCGACCGCCACTACGCGCCGGACCTGCCCCGCATCACCGCCTACGCTGGCGAGCTCAACCAGGTCTGGACCAACCTCCTCGACAATGCCGTCGACGCCGTAAAGAGCCTCAACCCGCCCGCCACGGACCCCCGCATCACCATCCGCACCGTCCGCGACGGCCAGGGTGTCCTGGTCGAGATCGCCGACAACGGACCCGGCATCCCCCCCGCCATCCAGGGTCGCGTCTTCGAACCGTTCTTCACGACCAAGGGTGTCGGCGAAGGCTCCGGTCTCGGTCTCGACACCAGCTACCGCATCGTCGTCCGCCAGCACCACGGCGACCTCCGCGTCAACTCCCATCCCGGCGACACCCGCTTCACCGTCCTCCTCCCCCTCGACCCGACCGCTCCCCCACCCGTGTCAGCCAACCCATGAACGCCCGCCACCCTCTGCCTTCTGCCCTCTGCCTTCTGCCCTCTGCCCTCTGACTACTTCCCGCTTCGCGAAAGGAGCCCCTCCCATGCCCGATATCTCCGTCGTTGGAGGCAGCGGCTACGCCGGCGGCGAGCTTGTCCGCCTCCTGCTCGATCACCCCGGCGTCACCCTCAAACAGGTCACCTCCGAGCGCAGCGCCGGCAAGTTCGTCCGCTCCGTCCATCCCAACCTCCGCAAGCGCACCGAGTTGAAGTTCTCGCGTGTCGATCAGCTTCAGGCCTGCGACGTCCTCTTCGTCGCCCTCCCCCACGGCGTCGCCATGGGCCAGATGGCCGACCTCCGCCGCAAAGCGGGTGTCCTGATCGACCTCAGCGCCGATTTTCGCCTCCGCGACCCCGCCGCCTACCCCACCTGGTACGGCCACGAGCACACCGCCCCTGAGATGCTCAGCGAGTTCGTCTACGGCATCCCCGAGCTCCACCGCCAGGAGCTCGCCGCGACCGATCTCATCTCCAGCGCCGGCTGCATGGCGACGACCACCATCCTCGGTCTCTACCCGCTCTATCAGGCCGGCGTCGTCGCCACCGACCGCCCCGTCGTCGTCGAGGCCAAGACCGGGTCCTCCGGCTCCGGCGGCGCCCCCGGTCTCGGCTCCCACCACCCGGAGCGCTCCGGTGTCGTTCGCTCCTTCAAGCCGACCGGCCACCGCCACACCGCCGAGGTCATCCAGGAGCTGACCGTGGGCGGGGTGGCTCCGCCTGTCGCCTTCTCCGCCACCGCCATCGAAGCGGTCCGCGGTATCCTCGCCACATCCCACGTCTTCCTCAAAGAACCCCTCCCGGACAAGGAGATCTGGGCCATCTATCGCGCGGCCTACAAAGAGGAGCCGTTCATGCGCCTCGTCAAGGAAGCGAGCGGCGTCCACCGCTACCCGGAGCCGAAAATCCTCTCCGGTTCCAACTGGTGCGACGTCGGCTTCGAGCGCGACCCCACCTCGAACCGCCTCGTCGTGATGGCCGCCCTCGACAATCTGATGAAAGGCGCCGCCGGCCAGGCCGTCCAAGCCTTCAACATCCGCTGCGGCTTCGCCGAAACCACCGGCCTCGAGTTCCCCGGCCTCCACCCGATCTAGTGCTGAGTGCTGAGTGCTGAGCGCTGAGTGCTGAGGACCAAGGATGAGGTAATTCCTCACGCGAGTTTGTGAACGCCGTCCGCCAACTTACCGTCCCGTCGAGGGTCGACTCGAGCCCGCGCTAACCGCATCCGCCCTACCATTCTCAGCACTCAGCACTCAGCACTCAGCACTCAGCACTCAGCACTCAGCACTCAGCACTCGTCGAGAGGAGCCTCTCATGCTCGTCATCAAGATCGGCGGCGGGGCCGCTATCGACGCCGCTGCCTACGCCAACTTCGCCGCCGACTTGGCCGCCCACGCCGAGCCCGCCGTCGTCGTCCACGGCGGCAACGCCGAGTTCAGCCGGCTCAGTCGCGACCTCGGCCGGCCGCCCCGGATGATCACCGCGGCGGGTGGCCGCGTCACTCGCTACACCGATGCCGCGACCATGGACGCGATGCTGATGGCCTACGCTGGCAAGGTCAACAAGCGTCTCGTCGCTACCCTCCAGGCCGCCGGCGTCAACGCCGTCGGTCTCAGCGCCATCGATGGCCGGATCGCCACCGGCCGCCGCAAACCCGTCCTCCGTGGCACTGAGGAGGGCAAAACGAAAGTCTTGCGCGATGACCACGCCGGCACCATCGAAGCGCTCGATACCCGCCTCGTGCGCCTCCTCCTCGACGCTGGCTACCTCCCGGTCCTCACCCCTCCCGCCCTCGGCGAAGACGGCGTCCCGATCAACGTCGACGGTGACAAGCTTGCCCTTGACCTGGCTATCGCGCTTGGCGCCGGCGGCCTCCTCTTCTTCTCCGACACCCCCGGTCTCCTCGCCGACAAGGAGGACGAGACCTCCCTCATCCACGAGATCGACGCCGCGGACCCCGCCGCCGCCCTTGCCGCCGCCGCCGGCCGCATGACCGTCAAAGTCGAAGCCGCCCTCGGCGCCATCGCCCACGGCGTCGGCCGCGTCATCTTCGCCGACGGCCGCGCCGATCAGCCCATCCGGCGCGCCCTCGCCGGCCAGGGAACCGTCATCCGCCCCTCGCCGATCACGGCGGCGTCGTGACCGACTCTCGTTCGTGCGACATCGCCGCTGGGATCGACTCCTCGCCCCTCTCCCCCGACCTCACCGTCCGTCCGCTCACCCCCGCCGATCGCCCCTGGGTTCTTCCCTTCATCCGCGACCGCTGGGGCGCGGAGACGGTCGTCTGCCACGACACCGTCTACCACCCGGCCGACCTGCCCGGATTCGTCGTCCTCCGGGCCAGCGAGCCGCTTGGCTTGGTCACCTACCAGATCGAGGCGACGGCCTGCGAGATCGTCACCATCGATAGCCTCCTCCCAGGCCAGGGGATTGGGAGCACCCTGATCGCCCATGTCCTCACCATCTCGGCCCAAAGCGGCTGCACGCGCCTCTGGCTGATCACCACCAACGACAATCTGACCGCCCTCCGCTTCTACCAGAATCGCGGCTTCGCCCTCGCCGCCGTCCACCGTGGCGCCGTCGACCGCGCCCGGCGCCTCAAGCCTGAGATCCCGCGCGTCGGCGATAATGGCATCCCACTCCACGACGAGATCGAGTTGGAGCTCAACCTGGCCGCCAACCCATCAGACAGGATCCCATGGACGTATCCCGCGATCCACGGACAGGCTGAGCGATGACGATTCGCGCCGTCTTCTTCGACATCGGGGAGACACTGGTCGACGAGACCCGCCTCTGGGCCGCGTGGGCCGACTGGCTTGGCATCCCGACCCTCACCCTCTTCGCGGTGCTCGGCGCGGTGATCGACCGTGGCGAGCACCACCAGCGGGCGCTCGCCATCGTCCGGCCCGGCTTCGACTCCGAGCGCGAGCGCGCCGCCCGCGACGCCGCCGGCATCGCCGACGGCTTCGTCCGCGCCGATCTCTATCCGGACGCCGTTCCCTGCCTCGCGGCCCTCCGCGACGAGGGATACCGTCTCGGACTTGCCGGCAATCAACCCGCCTGGGCCGGAGATCTCCTCCACAAGCTTGGTCTCCCCGTCGATGTCGTGGCCACGGCCGGAGCGTGGGGCGTGGAGAAACCCTCGCCCGCCTTCTTCGCCCGCCTCGCCGGCGTCGCCGGATTCCCGCCGCACGAGATCGCCTACGTCGGGGACCGCCTCGACCCCGACGTCCTCCCCGCCATCGCGGCTGGCATGACCGCCGTCTTTCTCCGGCGCGGTCCTTGGGGCGTCCTCCACGCCGGGCGCCCCGAGGCCGCGCGTGCCCACCTCCGCCTCGACTCGCTCTTGGACCTCCCGCCCGCCCTGCGCGACTACCGCCGCTCACCCCACGACCAGACCGCTTCGCCAGAGAGGAGATCGACATGACCACGAGGTTGCCCGTCAACCCCGCCCTCGACCTCGACGCCATCCAGCGCGCCGAACAGGATGGTCAACCACCCCTCTACGCCAAGCGTGAGATCGCGCTCGTCCGCGGCGAAGGCTCCTACCTCTTCGACAGCGACGGCCGTCGCTACCTCGACGCCATGAGCAACTACGGAATCGCCATCCTCGGCCACGCCGACGCTGTCTTCGCCGCAGCCCTCGCCGACCAGCTCCAGACCCTGACGACGGGGCACCAGAGCTTTTATAGCGATGTCCGCGCCGCCCTCCTGGTGGAGATCGCCACCATCGCCCCGCCGGGTCTGACGCGCTCCTTTCTCTCCAACTCCGGCGCCGAAGCGATCGAAGCCGCCCTTAAGTTCGCCCGCGTCGCCACTGGCCGCCACAAGATCGTCGCCGCCAAGCGCGCCTACCACGGCCGTACGCTTGGCGCCCTCGCCGCCACCGCCGACCCGAAGTACCGCGCCCCCTTCGAGCCGCTGGGCCTCCCCGTCAGCCACGTCCCCTTCGACGACGCCAACGCCGTCGCCGCCGCCGTCGACGACGACACCGCCGCCGTCATCATCGAGCCGATCCAGGGCGAGGGCGGTGTCTACCCCGCCGCCGATGCCTACCTCCAAGCCGTTCGGGCCCTAACCACCGATCGCGGCGCGCTCCTGATCGCCGACGAGGTTCAGACCGGCTTCCGCACCGGCGCCCCCTTCGCCATCTCCCACGCCGGCATCGCCCCGGACATCCTCGCCACCGCCAAGGGGCTCGCCAATGGTTTTCCGATCGGTCTCACCTTGACGACCGAGGCCGTCAGCGCCGCCATCCCCGCCGCCGCCCACGGCACCACCTTCGGCGGCAACCCCCTCGCCTGCCGCGCCGCCCTCGCCACCCTGACTGCTCTCCGCGATCGTGACCTCTACGCCCGCTCGTCCGCGCTCGGCGCCGCGATCATCGACCGCGTCACCGCGCTCAACAGCCCCAAAGTCCGTCAGGTCCGCGGCCGCGGCTTCATGATCGGCATCGAGCTCAAAGAGCGCGTCACCCCCACCCTCCGCGCCCTCCAAACCCGCGGCGTCCTCGCCCTCCCCGCCGGCCCGCTCACCCTCCGTCTCCTCCCCCCACTCGTCTGGGAAGAGGCGCAGGTCGACGAGCTGCTCGAGGCGCTCAACGCAGTGCTTGTGTAAGCAACACGATGGCAGCGGAGCAAGCCGTGCGCGTCCCAGTTCGCGCCGAGGGTCCATTAGGTGGGGTGGGAGCAGAGCCGTCACCTGCCGCATCGCGGTAGAGGCGACCGGTCGATTGCTGAGACGATCGACCGTCGGGGTATGACAGGGGAGGGCCGGGCTAGCTGCGGACGGCGAGCTGGTGATCACACTCCGGGACCCATTGCCGTTCACGCTCATTCATGGGTCCTCGCTGCCAGGATCCGATCGATAGCGGCGAGATGGACCATATCCGTCATGCCCATGCAAACCTGATCACGGGCTACACGTATGGCTGACAAGGGGTGACACCGATTCGATCCTGGCAAGCCAGCGCCCACGGTCATATGTAAGCGCGTTTCGCGTTAGCCACGAGAGACAATGTCGGAAAGAACGTTTGTCATTGCGCTTAGCGAACGCGGCGACGTGCTCTGGGTGCGCATCGTCAAAGAGCGTGGGGTGGTGGTTGACTATGCCCTTCGTTACGAGACGGTGATCAACGGCGAAGTGGTTCAGGTGGTACCCTGCGATGGTAGCCATGGGCGCGGACACTGCCACTGGGTTGATTCTGACGGCAAGAGGGCTCAGCGGCTTTGGGCGCGCGAAGGGCTCGATCTTGGGGATGCTCTGACCGAGCAGATCGAGGATCTCGCCGCGAACTGGCAACGATACCGGGACGATTCCGTATCAGAGCGCTCGCTTCCGAAGAAGCGGGGGAAGCAAAGACGCCGCGGCAACCGGGGACGACGATGAGCGATGAAGTCCATAACCCAGCGCGGCCGGCGGCTACCCAAACAACCGCCAACATTCGGCTCGCTGGTCAATTCCTGCACGAGCTTATCGACAGCCCATCGCGTCTGGACGAAATCTCAGACGGCGCTACCTTGGTGCTCCTACCTCCCGATGACCCTGAGCTCGCTGCGGCGAACCTTGATTTGGCTGCCCGCCTCACGGGAGTGGGGCAAGGGGTCACACTGGCGCGTGTGGGGATCCCCGTGCCCGACCATCCGAACTGGGCGCCACACGATCTGCGGACGCTCAGGATGCGCGGGATCAACGTCCGCTGGGTGGCTGATGCCAACCCGCGTGACCTGAACATCGTCTACGATCACCAGCGCGATCTGCTTCTGATCGACTTCTTCGCCGGTCGGTATCACGGCAACGTCGTCCCGCGCGGACCGTCCCTCTACCTCCTGATCGATCCCGGAACGGGCGAGGCGTTCGGTTACCTCATGCGATCCTTCCTCGCCCACGCCGTCCGCCGCACGCCGCGCCTGGCGGTGGTCCTGGCCGCCGCCGAGTTGCGCCCGCTCACGGCGGAGGAACTTGGAGGGCTCGACGTCCTGAACGACGAGGATGTGGAAGAGGATCCCGTGGCGCGCGTCCGTCCCGAGGATGTTGCGTCGTTCCTATCCGAATTCGCAAACCGTATCGCGTGACGCGTCGTCCGCGAGACGACCCTCCTGGTGGCAGGAAACGGTCCCTCTCCCGCGGCCACCTGGCCCGGACGTTGACCGCATCTTGCGTCATCCCGGGTCGTCGTTCAGGTGGGACATTGTTTCGGGACCCGCGCTAACGTAGAAACCGAGCCTGACGTGGAGCGTATGAGCGCCTAATCCACGACGAACGCGTCACGCTCGTAGCCCATCCCTTTGACCACGCAGTCCACTTCGGGAGCGAAGGTGAGCGAGCCATTCCTGGGCTGACGCGCCTGAAACGGAGGGAACGGCTGAACCCCGTGGGTGCTCGCGCCCACCACGACACGCGGATGATCGACCCCTTGACCGGGGTTCCGTTCGCCCCTATTCTGAGAGTGGTTCCTCGATAGACACAATCTAGCCGCCGCCGTCGCCTTGCATTCGGAAGGGGCACCCTGTGGACGACCAGCGCTTTGACGCGTTTGTGCGTGCCGCCGCGACGGCTCCGACCCGACGCCGGGTGCTCGCGATGCTCGTGGCGAGCGCGGTCTCCAGCATCTTCCCTCGGTCACCCGCCTCGGCCGCGCCGCGGGCCGCCTGCGACCCGTCCGCGCCGGGAGACGGCGGCTGTGGTGGGGGGCTCGCCTGCTGTCTCAACCAAGGCGGGCCGGTTTGCGCCGATCTGTCGTCGAGTCCATTCAACTGCGGCGTCTGCAGTAACTTCTGCGCGAGCGGCGTTTGTAACAACGGTGTCTGTGGGGGTGGGGAGACCGGCTGCTCAATCGGCCTCACCCAGTGTGGAGATGCCGGCAACTGTGTGGACCTCTCATCCGATCCGAACAACTGCGGTACCTGCTTCAACGCCTGCCCGAGCGGGACCTGCTCCGGCGGCATCTGCGTTCCAGGGGCTGATGAGTGTCCGCCCGGGCTCACCCTCTGCGGCACCTTTGGCGAGCTCCTTGGCTGCTTCGATCTGTCCGCCGACCCGAACAACTGCGGTGCCTGTTTCAACGTCTGTCCGGGCGGGGTCTGCTTCGGAGGATCGTGCACCCCGCCGCGCACCGATGAGTGTCCTCCCGGGCTCACCCTCTGCGGCACCGCGGGCGAGCTCCTCGGCTGTTTCGACCTCCCGTCTGATCTGAACAACTGTGGCGCCTGCTTCAACGTCTGCCAAAGCGGGCTGGTCTCCGTTGCCTGCCGGGGCGGGCAATGCGTGCGCGCCGACTGTCCGCCGGAGCTTACCTACTGCGGCGCCGTCGACCTCTGCCGCGACCTGTCGACCGACCCGTTGCATTGCGGCGGCTGCGGCACCGCCTGCGCCAGTGGCGTCTGCACCGCGGGCGTCTGCGCGGACACCGGCTGTGGCCCCGGCTTGGTCGACTGTGGCGGGGTCTGCGTCAAGCTCTCCTCCAACCGCGCCAACTGTGGCACCTGCGGGTTTATCTGCGCGCAGGGTGCGGACTGTCTGAGCGGGCAATGTCTCTGCCGGGCGGGTCTGACCTACTGTGAAGGGCTTGGCGCCTGCCTCGACTTCTCGGCTGATCCCAGCAATTGCGGCGGCTGCGGCGTCGTCTGCGCCGCCGGGGAAACGTGTCGCGCCGGCGTGTGCCAGGCTCCCCCCAAGCCGACCGCCACGCCCAAGCCGGCCTCCAAGCCGGCCCGCACACCGAGCACCCCCCCCGATGCGACCCTCAGCTGGCCGTTCGCCCTTGATGAGGGGCAGTGGACCATCATCAACGGCTACCGTGGCGAGGGCGGCTATGCCCTACGCCCCGATGGCAGCCCGAACTACTTCCTCTTCGCCCTTGACTTCGCCCGCTGCCAACCCGACAGCGTCGACGATGGGCGCGGCCGCTGTGCCCTGGCCGATGGGGGCCTCTACGGCGAAGGCGCCGATCAAACGGGTTGGGACGTCGAGGCGACCCGCGGCGCCACCGTGCTCTCCCCGGTCGACGGCACCATCGCCTGGACGGATACGTCAACTCCCTCCTGCCTCGGCTTCGCCATCGACGTCGATGGCGCCCCGGGCTACCGCCTCGCGCTCTTCCATGTCGAGGGCTAGCCGAAGAGTGGCCGAGTCCAGCGTGGCAAGCCGATTGGTAAGGTATCGGCCAAGGGCTGCGGCCAGGGCGACCATATCGAGATGGTGCTCTACAAGCCGCAGGCGGGGGCCGACGACAAAGACCCGGTCGCCGGCCGCGTCGGAGTCCCCTTCGCCGGTGAGTGGGAGATCGACGGCTGCGCTTACCCCGATGACAAGCGGACGGCCAACCAATACCGGGGAGAGCTCGTACCTTGCACCACCGCCGCCCCCGCCTCGGCGGACGCCTAGCCGCTCCCTGCTCGGTCGGCGGCGGGCCCGTCCAGCCACGGCCCTACGCGTTCCCGGCGTGCCCGCGGGACTGGGATGGTGAGGAGGAATGGTCGCCCGTAGGGGCGACGCATGCGTCGCCCTATGACGGCGCGCCACGTTCGGGGTATGGCCGCTGGATCGACGCGTGACCAAACCGCCGCACCCCGCGCCGGGCGCCTGGTTCGTTCACCCGTTCGCCTCCTCGTCGCGCACGCGCTGGTACCCTCTGTGTGGTTGCCTACCGTGTTGGGGGACCGCCGTTTCTCGCCGACTTTACCTGCTCGACCCGGAGGCGCCAACGTGACCGTCGCGCCCATTCCGCTCGTCATCGACACCGACGCCGGCACCGATGTCGACGACGCCCTCGCGATCGTGCTGGCTCTCGCGTCGCCCGAGGTCCACCTGATCGGCGTCACGATCGTCGATGGCGATGTGGATCTGCGCGCCTGGATCGTCGCCCGCCTCCTTGGCATGGCTGGCCGGTCCGATATCCCCATCTACAAAGGACGCGACCGGCCGATCGGTCCCGGCCGCATGCCGACCATCTGCGGCCACGAAGGCCGCGGCTTGCTCGACGTCCCGTACGATGGCCCCGAAGCGACGATCCACGAGACCCCAGCCGCCGACTGGCTGATCGAGGAGTCGCGACGACGGCCGTTTCACCTCGTCGCTATCGGCCCGTACACCAACGTTGCCGTCGCGGTCGAGCAGGACCCCGGCTTCCCGCTGCGCCTGCTCCACCTGACGGTGATGGGTGGCATGGTCCACGCGGCGACCTACTCCGCCGCTTGGCGCCAGTTCTTCGAGACCACCGGTCTCGATCCCGCCTGGATCGATCACAACACCCAGTCGGACCCTACCGCCGCCTTGATCGTCGCCCGCTCCGGTGTCCCCATCACCTGGGTCACCGCCGAGCTCACCTTTCACCTGCCCCTGACGCTCGCCGGCCTGGCCCGCATCGAGGCCATTGACACGCCGTTGAGCGACGCCCTCGCTCGGCTGGCCCGCATCTGGAACGACAACGGATTCCGCTCCCCGGGCGCCCCCTACGACGGCCCGTCGCCCTTCCCCGAGAACGCGGTCGCCTGCTTCCATGACCCGCTCGCCCTGGCCTCGATCTTCGCCGCCGGCTGGTTGACGCTGCGCCCTCACCAGCTCCGGTACGCCATCGCGGAGCGACTCTTCTACACCCACGAGGTCAAGGACGGAGGCACGGAAGCGCTGGTCTCCGTCGCCGCCGAGCCCGCCGCCTTCGAGCGGTTCTACCTCGACCGGCTTGAGGCGTTTCTCCGCCGGCCACCCGCCGGCTGAGCGCGATCGCGCGGCGTTCACGTCGCCCCCGCTCCCCACCGCACGCCGGCGGCGACGGTCACGGCGAACCTCCGGGCGGTGACCACCTCTCCCAAGCTCTTCGCGCGGGACTCCTCTCGGAAGGGCGGCGATTCAGCACCTCGCTCAGGCCAAAGGAGCCCCGGCCCGCGATCCGCCAGGGCGATAGGGGCCGGACCTCGCCCGCGTGTCGTCGCCACCTTTTTGACTTGTCGGCAATGCGACAAGATAATGAGCGAGATCGGCCGTAGAATGCCGACCAGCGCGGTGTGGCTGAGATCTCGTCAGGGAGAGCGGCGGACCAACCGGGGCGCGGCTGGTCGGCGCCGGGGGATACGAGAGGGAGAGGATGAGGCGTTTAGTCGGCGCGGTCGTCGCCGTCGTAATGGTGCTGGGTGGAACGGTCGTAGGCCCAGCGGTGGCGCGGGCGGATGATGTGGGGGATGGCTACGCGTTCGTCGACGTGCCGGCCTATGCCCAACAGCGCAACCTGAGCTGTGAATACGCGGCGATGACGATCGCGACGGCCCACTGGGGCGGCTGGGTTTCCGAGTACGACTTCGACCAAATGGTGGGGTGGTCGGCCAACCCGCACTGGGGCTTCCGCGGCGATATCAACGGTTGGTGGGGCAACACGGTCGACTACGGGGTGTACCCGGAGGCGCTCGCCGGGCCGCTCGCTAATCTGGGGTACTACGGTGATATTTTCTACGGCCAGGGAGACTCGTGGGGGTTGCGGCAGCGCCTGAGCGAGGGAGCGCCGGTGGTGGTCTGGCTCGGGATGTGGGGCGACCAGAGCTTTTACGACTACACGGACGACGGCACGGCATTCAAGCTGACGACGGGCTACCACGTCGAGGTGGCCTACGGGTACGACGCCGACGGGGTCTACCTGTCCGACCCAGCGCACGGCGAGTACACGTTCTACAGTTGGGGCGACTTCATGTGGCGGTGGAACGTGCTCGACGGGATGGCGATGGCTGTCTGGCCCGGATGAGAGGGCAGAGGGCAGAGGGCAGACGGCAGAGGGCAGAGAGAAATACGCTCGGGGGCGAGTCAGAGAGATGGCGAACCACGGCCCTCGGCCGGCGTAGTGCCGCGCGCGAACCCCGGGTGCGGGGGGCACAGGCACGAGGTTCGCGCAGCCGGATGGAGGTGAATACCCCGATATGCCGAGAATCGGCGGGGTCGTGGCGGTGGCGCGGCGGCGATCCGGGGTCGAGGAGCGGCGGAAAGGAGAGATTTACGGAGGTTTTGCGGCGTTGCACCTGGTCTTCGGGCGGGGTGGGGATTGAAACCCGGTGATCGCCAGTCTTGTCACCGCGAGCAGACAGTTGCGTTCATCCAAACCGTAGCGAACCACGTCGGGCGAAGGGCACTCGCCGAGGCAGCCGGAGTGTCGGTACGGGAAACAGCGGCGATTTTACGCGGCGAATAGCGGCCAACAGAACGAACGTTGGCACGGTTAACGCACTCCGCTACGGACCATGAACAGAGCTGGTATCAGACACGGGGCTAAGGCGTGTCCGCAAACTCCTGAAGGCAGGTCCGGGGGCGCCGAGTTTGGGGGGTCAACGACCTGCCGGTGTCCTGGCGCCGAATGGGCGGAGACGCGCTCGCGACGATGCGCCGGTTGCCGCGGGCGACCAAGCCGGGCTCCGCCCGTTTCGCACGGCGACCGCCCACCGATCGGGGATCATTCCAGCCATGGTGGCCTGACACGATGACCCGCCGTGGCGATGTGGTTCTCCTCGACCTCCTCCCCTTCCTCCCACGCCTCACCCCGGCAAAGCGAGAGGAGCTGGTTGATTTCCCCGGCATGATAAAGGTGGTGTCCCGCAATGATGACGACGATGTCGTACAGCGGGGCGGTGGGGCCCCAGTGGAGCGGGCGAGGCGAATCAAGGCGCACCTCCTCGAGACCGCCGAGAGATTGCATCCATCGCTCATGGGACAGGCCGAACCAGGCGACGACCTCGCCCAGATAGCCGTGCGACGTGTCCACCGTGGTCCGGAGTCCTCGCGGCCACCCGATCTCGGCCCACCCCCTGCCGGGTTATGGCACGGCTGACGCCAGTCGGCCAGCGCTTGAATCGACCTAACTCCCTGGCTCGGCCATGCAGCCAGTTCCGCCACGATTGGGGGACTCTTCGGCGGGAGGGACGTCCAGCGTGGACTTGATGTCCTCGATCTGCTGCGCCTCCGCGATACTCGGCGCGATCGCCAGCATGACCGGCGTGAGCCGCTCCGCCCGAAGTGGTCCCTGCCGAACGCCGCCGCCGCAGCGATCGCTCGAACCGCCGTGAGCGAGGACGCCGCACGAGACCGGCCCGGGATCGCGCCGGATGGCCGGAACGATCCCGCGCGCCGGCGCCGACCGGCGCGGAGGTGGTCTAGCCGACGGTGAACGGCATCAGCATCCCGAGGGCAAAATGGGGCGCGCCCGAGGCCGGGTCGGGGATGAAGCAGATGGCGAAGTGCTCGCCCGCTTCCAGGTCGAGCACGGACCAGTTGGTCTGGCCCGGGCTCATCGGGGCGGCCCCCCCGATGATCTCGAACGGTGGCGGCCCGGCCGCTGCCGGCGACGCTGCGGGGGCGGCCTCGACCAGGGCGCCCGGCGTGGCCTCCGGCGCCTCCGCCTGCAGGATTGCCTGCACCTGGTCGAAGGTGACGCCCGGGGCCTGCCGCATCACGAGGAACTCGTGGAGCTGCTCGCCGACGTTGGTGACCTCCCAGACGTGCCGCCCCGGCGTCGCCTGCATCGGCATCTGCCCGAACCTGAAGTCGACGAGTTCGACCGTCGCGTCCGCGGTCGGCTCGGACCCGTCGCCGGCCGCGGTCACCTCGACCGGCGCCTGCATCCCCATCAGGTAGTGGGGCGTGCCCTTTACGTCGGGGATCAGGCAGATCACCATGTACTGACCGGGCTGCAGGTCCACGATCGCCGTCGCCTGCCGGCCGGGGTCCACCTCCGGGCCGCCGAGGCTGGTGGACACGGCGAAGACCGGCCCGAGGTCCGGCGTGGTCAGCGCGGACCCGAGATCGGCGAGCGTGGCGCCCTCGTTGACGTGCAGGAACATCGCGTGGTGGCCGGTGGTACCCTCGTTCCTCAGGGTCAGCCGCGTCAGCCCGCCGGCGATGCTCGTCGGCAGGTCGAAGCGGTAGTTGGCCGCGGTGATCACCACCTCGGGGTAGTCCTCGGCCGCGGGCGAGGCCGCCGGCGTCCCTGATTGGGCGGCAACCCGGCCGGTCCCGCGCATCCCGAGCCCGACGGCGATGCCGACGGCGCCGACGCCGCGCAATGCGGCCCGACGCGTTAGTCGGTCTTCTAGGATCCCTCGGTGCCCCGCGCTCTGACGGTTGTCCATGGGTGCGTTCTCCCGATCTCTGGCGCGACCGCGGCGACGCGCGGCCCCGTCGAACGGCCAACAGCGCCTCCCTGGCGCCGAGCCCCATCGCTCGTTCCCACCAGGGTGGGTCCTTGTAGCCGAGGCGACGCGCATCATCGCCGACCCGTGGTCGGTCGTCAAGATCGATGGCGGTGTTCCCAGGAAGATGCTGGGGACTCCGCTCGCCACGCTCGCCGAGTCCTTCATCCATTCGTCGGTCCAGGAAGCGCAGGTAGATCAGCGCACAGGCCAGGTGGAGCAATCCCTAGAGCAAGTCCGCCCGCCGCTCGCAGCGGACGCCAAGGCGGCAGCCGAGGAGGCAGGCGAGCGTGCGCTCGACCACCCACCGGTGCCGCCCCAGCCGCTCGCCCGAGTCGATGCCCCTCCGGGCAAGCCGTGGGGTGATACCCCGGGCGCGACCTCCGCGCCGAAGGGGTGCGACATCGTAGGCCTTGTCGGCGTGCAGCTTGGCCGGGCGCTTACGGGGTCGGCCGCAGCCGACGGCGCGAAGACACGGTGCTCGTGGGTATGCAAACACGTTCTACTCGCTTGAGCAGCAAGCGGCGCCCCACAACCGCGAGTGCGGCACCTTTTCTCCCGGTGCACGAGCGAGCAGTATCTCTCGGAGAGCACGGTCACCATGGCGATTACCCGGAGTGGAACGGGATGCAGCCGGGGGGGAAGATGCCGCGAGCAACGACATCGCGGTCAGCCGAGCTAGCGGTGTTCCCAAGAGCGAGGCAATCGCGAACTTGATACCGATGCGGGGCGGCCGTGCGGCCCGCGTCACGTCCAAGCCGACGGCAACCCGTGGGGTGCGGCTTAAGCGATTGTGGCGGATGTTCCCAGAATCGAGGCAATCGCGGACTTGACACTATACCCCGCACGGCAGTTGCACCTGGTCTTCGGGCTGGGTGGGGATTGAAACGCGCTGGGTGGGGCGTAGGTCATCAGGAAGTCGCGTTGCCCCCGGTCTGCGGACAGGATGGAGGTTGAACCATGAACATCTGCTAGGCTGCGACCATACGAAACATAAGTGGCACAACGGAGACAGCCCAGATGAGCACGGCATTACAACCGATTGACATTGCCGACTCCTCAGACCTCCTCGACTTAGCGGAAGAGGTCCAGCGCACTGGAGTTGGGCGGCTCCTCAAGCGCGGGGAGCAGGCGATCGCCGTGCTCACACCGGTTGCCCTGAAGCGCACGGCCCCACCACGCCCCCGACAGCCGCGGGCGACGGACGCGGCGCACGACCCGATCTTGAACATCGTCGGAATCGGTTCATCGGACGAGCCGACCGACGTCGCGCACCACAAGCGGGAGTACCTGGCTGAGGCATACGCGCCCGAGCGCCAATGACGCACCCCCGACCGGCAATGGCCCGCCGGGTGTTCGTCGATTCTTTGGTAGCATGAACAGCATCGTCTGACATTGCACTCGATCTTCTGACGGGGCGGGGATTGCACATGATCCTCATGCGAGGCTGGGATCGGATCTGGATGAGTCATCACGACTGGGACCAGGTCGCCAGTCGGGTGACCTCGCCGTCGTTGGTTGAGCGTATTGAGAAAGGATTGATGTTTCAACGGTTCGATCCTGTCGCCGTTGAGGTCACTCCCTCCGAAGAGGCAACCCTCGTGAGCCTTGTCCAAGATGCTGGCGGACACGTGATCGACGCGGGGCAAGCGCGACGCGAGGGCCACTTAGTGTGAACGTCGAGAGGCTACCCATGACGGCGACGGAGATCGCCGAGCGGATGGCGACGCGACTGCCTATCGCTCAGTGTTACGAGGCGAATCGGGGAAACATCCCTGTCTGGATGAACACCAGGGGAACATTTACGCTGCCCAGGGGAGCGCCATTTACTTCAGGATCACGCAACGACCAACCAGGGGTGAGTTCCCCCCTAGAAACGGGAAGATCATCATTCGGGCCACGTATCGTTGCATCCGGTCTTCGCGCGAGGTGAGGATGGCGACCGCACGCCTATCGTTCCCCGCTTGACGCGTGGTGGGAGACAACGGGGTCTCCCACCACCGGCGCAGTCACCCGAGCGCGGTGGCCAGTTGACCGCCTCGCTCGGCGTGGCCGCCCCCTCAATACCGGACAGCCCCGGGGCGAGGCCGGGCCGGCGGAGCGATCAGCCGCGTTCCCTTACCCGGTGGCGACCGGCGACGCCGGAGGCGCGGCGCTCCCCGACCACGCGGCGCGCCAGGCGAGCATCTGGTCGACCTCCTGTTGCTGGCCGGTGACGATCTGCTGGTCAAGGGCCCTCAGCTCGGCATGACTGGCCCGGTCCAGGGCGACCTGGGCCATGGCGATGGCGCTCTGGTGGTGAGGGATCATCAGGTCGATGAAGGCCAGGTCGAACGATTCCTTGGTGGCGCAAAGCGCGGCGATGTCCGAGGCCGGGTCCATGCCGGCCATCATCATCCCGGAGTCACTGTTTCCGGTCATGCCGGACATGGCATCGCTCATGAAGGCGTCCCGCAGATCGGCCGGAACGGCTGGAGCGTCGCCGAACCAATCCTGGCGCCAGGTGCGCATCTGCTCAATCTCGGCTTGTTGGGCGGCGATGATCCCCTGAGCGAGCGTTGTGATCTCCTGATGCTCGGCGCGGCTGAGGGCGACCTCGGCCATGGCGATGGCGCTCTCGTGGTGAGGGATCATCGCGTCGATGAAGAGCAGGTCGAAGGGGACGGTGCCGCCCGGGGAGGCGGTCGCGCTCATGGCGTCCATGCCAGGCGTCGGGGTACCGCTCATGCCGGCCATGCCGGTGGTGGGGGTGGCGGCACAGGGGTCGGCCGCGGGTGTCGCGGACTGCGAGGCCGCGCCTTCGAGAGAGGACAGGATCGCGGCGAGGGGGAAGATCGCCAGGACGGCGGCGATATGGGGAAGCGATCGATAAGGTACGAGCGATCGGCAGAGTACTGCTGATGACATGGGAAGACCTCCGTTACGCCGCGCCTTTCGGGCGCGGACACACCGACGTGAAGCGTCATGCGGGATTGTGGTGGGGGAGGATCGGCCTATATCCGATAGACCTGGAGGAGGGCGCGGCGCGCGCTCGGGGCGCGGGTCGGCGCCATCCAGGGAGGAAACAGGGGACGGGTCAGCCGTTCATGGTGGACATGCGCGGGGGGCGGACCGGGAAGGAAGAGGTCGCTGGCGCCGTGGTCTTGATCGGGAGGGGCGACGACGGATCGGGCGACGGCGCAGCCGGACGGGTGGTCCGGCGCCGGCGCCGGGCTGTCCAGGCTGGTGAGGAACGCCTGGTCGCTGGCCATGATCTGATGCCCGGAGTGGTGATGCGGCGTGGGAGCGCTAGCGTGGGCATGACCGGTCATCAGGACGTCGTGACCGAGAAGCGTCAGGGCGAGGAGAAAGCCAGCGAGCGGCCATCGCAACCGGCGCCTGGAAGTCGTTGGGGTTTGAATGATCGGAGGAGCTGTCTGCCGCACGGCGGGCGCCTTTGGGACTGACTCGGGACCGGGGCGGGTTCCTTCGCGTGCGAAGTGTGGGCGAGCGGTCGGCGCGGCGCAAGTGTGGAGCGGGAACCTGGCCCACGACAGTGAGGGGTAACGCACGCCCCGTTCCGGCGAAGCGAGGCGGCGACGCGGTCGGGCTCACCCGGCGGGACAACGGGACCAGGCTGATGGCCGTGGTCGACGGCCAAGACCTGCCGCTCGGCCTGCTGGTCGCCTCGGCGCGATCAGCGGAAGTGAGGCAGGCCGAGCTGGCACCGGCGACGGTGCGGGTGCCGCGGCCCTGCGGCCGCCCCAAGACGCGGACGGGAGCTCTCGTCCGCGACGAGAGCTCCGACAGCATGGGGTTTCTGCCCCGCCTCCGAAGCCGAGGCCTCCGCCCCTGCATCCCGTACCGACGGAACAGGCAACCAGAGCCCAGGCGTAAGCCCGATCGTACCGGTTGCCTCCAGCGCTGGCGCATCGATCGCACCTTCGCCTGGCTGGACAGCTTCCGCCGGTTGCTGGTCCGGTTAAAGCGCTCGGCGGCCGCGTACCTTAGAGCCTGTCTGAGAAGGGATCATGCGGCCAACCGGCGAGCCATGAGGTGACTCATCGCCAGATTGATCCAGGCCTCGCCGGTGGCCGGGAGCAGTTCGTAGTCTTTGCTGAGGCGC
>JAABUS010001025.1_pt1 | contig 64987 bp, 69 predicted proteins | sample 5560161 | NCBI WGS metagenome assembly JAABUS01 (sample SAMN10711885, study PRJNA513376) | rock metagenome | isolation source: Antarctica rocks | place: Antarctica: Victoria Land, Trio Nunatak nord | collected 2016-01-04
TCGCTGACGTACATTTTCATCTTTTTGCATAAATTTTTATTAGCAAAATAAGGGTGGACTAAGTGGGAAAAAAAGATGTACTTGCCTGATGGCTTACCACAAAACAGCGAAGGACTGAACGGATTATCGTTTCCAATTCGGTAAGGAGGCGTGCCAGCCTTATCTTAAAAGAGAAACAGACTGCAAACCGGTGAAAAGAGCGGTTGTAATTATGATTTTCCGAACCGCCGTATACGCGAACCGAAGTACGGTGGTGTGAGAGGCGCACCTCATCGCTTACAAGCGGTGAGGCCGTCTACTCGATTGTACGTTCGCCCTTCTTTCGGGTGTGTCACTATAACGAATGTGTCCACCGAAGTTGGGTGTGTCCAGAAGCGTGGGAACAAGGCTGGCTCTTTTGCAAGGTTAGCTTCTGTGTGTCGGCTTTGTGAACCTTACAAATGTGCCTGACATGACGTGTTGGGTTACACAATTAAGTTTCACATGTGTTCAATATAACATTTCTAAATGTCATTGAAATCCTCAATCGCCTTCCAGTTTTTATTCCGTTAAAGTTGTCTGATTTTCTTGCTGCAATTCCATGTGTCCAATTATGTCTTGCTTCATCTGAAATAATTACCAAGCTTCTTGGCTCAAGCATCACTTCAAGTTTCTCTTTCGTTTTCAGATTGATGAAGTCCATAACACAATTAGAACCTAAACTCACAGAAATAATTGTTTCACCAAAACAAGGCTCGCAGTCAACATGGTTAGCGATTCCTTGTCCTGGCAGATACTCGTTAATAATTAATTGATCAGGAACTTTAGATAGATAGCCAAATTCAGTCAATCTCTCTGCAAATGGTTTAGCCCAAGAAGGCAATTCACCCAAAAACATTGAGTAATCAATTGACCTCGCTTTGTAATCGTATTTCCAACCATAGTGTTGAACACGCCTCTTTAAATCAGTAAGCCAAGGTTCCCTGTTTATTGCTTGCCACAATTCATGATGTTCTTCTTTTGTAATAAACTCAGGAATGTATTTCAAGCCCGAAACTCTCGCAATGGTAGATGCAGAATTTAGCACCTGAGGATTAGACTTTCTAATAGGTTGTGTGCTACTTGTATCAAAAATACTTAACTGCATTTCTTTCAAACTTTGAGTGTAAGAATTTCATAGTAAACATCTTCCTCTCCGGGTTCACGCATTACTGCTCGGCTGGTTTTGTAGACAACATGTTCAACCTTCTGTTCCTTGTTAATCTCCTCAAAGTGTAATTGTTTCTTAAAACGTTCCCAGTTCTCATTTCTGTCAACTCGGTCAGGGTTCTGAAATATGAAATGAACATTCTTGAATTCGCTAACCAACTTCCTTACAAAGATAACTAAATCATCAACCACATTGGCTGAAAGGTTTGCAAATAGGTAAGACGCATTGAGAAAGAACGGATTGTTCTTGCCAGCTAACTCTTTTAACTTTTCATTTGTAATGTCATTCCAGTTTTTGAAAAATGAGAATGTTGTCTCTTGATGAAACAAATCGGATTGTGAAAATTCCTTTGCCTTTTCAATCATTGCATTTGAAATGTCAATGCCGATGTAATTCATTCGTAAAGGTTCACCAGTTTCATTTTGAAACAACTCCGCAATAGCCAAGCCTGAAGTTAAAGGACCGCAACCTAAGTCAATGAAAACTGGTGAATATTTTTTATTGGTAAAAATTTGATGCAATGACTTCCAAACTTTCTTAAACACTGCAACAGAAGTGAAGAAATGTTTCTTCATGTTGAAATAACAATACAGAAGAACTTTGTCGCTTGGTTCAAGTCCTTCATATCGTTCATCAAATTTTGTTTTACCTCTATTCAAAATATCGTTTAATACAGTCATTTTATCGTAGCCCATAAGAACCAATACACCTTTGGAATCCTTATGACTTAAAACGGGTTTATTGATGTTGTGTTTGAAGTGACTTTCCATTATTGGAGATGGATACAAAATCGCCAATTCAAGATTTTCAATTTCCAGTCCATGAGGATAACGACCTGAAATAAGTTCCTGAATAGAAATGTGTCCTAAGAAATGAAACTGCTGAATGTTTTCTTCGCTTGAAAACTCCTCTTTCAGTTTTTCAAGTTCAGACAGGTAGTTTCTTGCGGTAAGCTTCTTCTCAGCTTTTTGAAAATAATAAATTAGAAAGTCCACTAATTTTTGAGTGTGATTTTCTTCTTCAAGATTTTCTGCCTTTTGCAGTAAATGAAGAATCTGCGGAAAGAAATTTATATAATCGGTTCGTACATTGTCAATGTTTTGACTTTCTGACAAAGCTTTTAAACGATATTTAACGGAAGATTCGGGCAAATAGCTTAATAAGTTTTCAATTGTTCCTACTAAGCCAAAATGCTCGGCTAATTTTTCTGCAACTGTTGCTAGTAAAAATAGAAAAGCATCAAAAGGTTCGCTATGATTTCTGTTCTGCTCAAAATCCCTGAAAACTGCTGAACGGCTAAACTCTCCGAAATAAAAGTCGGTGTCAAACTTTAGTTCAAGTAAATCTTCTTTGGAGAGTGTATAGAAAAATGAAGTCAACTGGGTAATATTTGCCGAAACCCATGCATCAAAACTTGTTCTTGATGTTATTGAACGAAGATGCTGTATAACGTCATTTAGATTCATTTTACTTTTTCTTCGTTTTGCTATCCATATCTACTACATCTTCCAATTCGTTAATTGGGTAACGACTTTTATTCTTTTTGAGCATGTCTAAAATGTGCCACTTGTCAAGGTTAAAATACTTGGCAAAGAATGCAGCTAAGTAACTGGTGTTCTCAACTCTGTCTGAATATTGACTGGCAATCCTCTCAAATACTTTTTCAGTTTTGCCTTGCCGAACAATGCTTAAAACTTTTTGTCCCATTACATAGGTTGACTTATCGGAATACTCAAATTGGAAATTAGAAGCAAGTGTAATTGGTCTCCTATCGCTGATTTCTCCGCCCCAATTCAAGAAATCAAAAGTGTCATTTAAAACTTTTTGCTGAACTGCGAATTGAAAAGCTGACTCAACAATGAATCTTTCAAAATAACTTTCAAGTTTGAATTTTATGCTTTGAGTATTTCCTGCAAGCTGCTCAAAAGTGCTGTCAGAAAATTTCAGATTGGTATCTTCCTTAATCATGTTTTTGTAACCGTAGTAAAGCCCTAGGAAACCTAAAATATATTCGGTAGTATTCAATGGAACGGCAAATTCGTTTTCAATGAAAGCGTTTCTCACGGCTTGCTTGTCGGTGTGTTGTCTTGATTTATTCGGGAACTTGGACAAGAACAATAAAGCTAAAGCAGGTAGATTTTGATTTTTCCTAATTACTTCCTTTTGCAAAAGTCCTTTGTATGAGATTATGAGTTTGTCAAGTTGCTTGAACAAATCAATTTGCTCTTTGATGTCGGATAATTCTCCATTCTTTGAATGCCCGTTTGCAATGGAGTTTTCCAAGATGTCAATTGCTGTTTTGACGTCAAAGGTCTTGCTAGCGTAGACTCTCTCAACAACAGTTTTGAAAATTGCTCTTTGAGCACTATTAATATCAAGATTGCGATAATGCAGCAGCATCTTCAGGTAAACATTCTCTCCATAAGCAGAAAGTTGTTTAACCGGATTAATTAAATTCAATGAGCTAAAGAACCCAGATGAATAATTTTCAAATTTGTTTTCTCTCTCAGCATAAAAAATACTTGCGTTTTTTATGAAAGCAAACAAGCCAAGCACTTTGTCAAATAATTCAAGTTTATCTTTCCACTCAGAAAGTGTTTCGTTCTTTGGGAGTTTGATTTTATCAAGGTGAATTTCTTCTATCTTTTCATTCTCGTCCATGATGATTTCGCAAATTGAACTTGGAATAAAACTGTCGGGAAATGTTTTTACTGAAGAAAGGAAAGTATCTTTTGCCGAAGCGATTTTGAAGTAGATTGCTTTTACTCTTGAAACAGGTATTGGCTCTGAAACATAAAACAGTCCGCTACTCTCGAATTCGGTTCGTTTGACACCATTCAAAACAAGTTCAACCAATACATCTGAATTTTCAAACGTGTTAATTGGTGCTTTGCCAACGACAATGTATTCTTCAAAAAATGAAAGAATGTCTTTAGCACGATTTTCATTCTTGTAAATTTCGCTTTCTTCTAAGACGAGAGGATAGAAGTAACCAAAAGTGAAATAGTTTGAAAGATTGGATGATTTAAGATGCAGATAGAAGTTTTCTTTCGTTGAGGTTTTAACTGTATTAGTACGATTTACATCAAGCTCAACTTCCACAGCATTTTGTGGGAACATATTGCCTTCGTAATTGTCTGCTCTAAGTAATCTTGAAATAAGGTCATTCCTTTTACCGCCTGTATCAAGACCTCTTTCTTTACAGAAGTCACGGAGTTCGTCTATTTTGTGGTCTTTATATTTTTTCATTTCATGTAAAGTTAAAACGGTAAATCGTCTGCGGAAATATTATGCGCTGTCGTTATCTGTGCTCCATTCTGAGAGGGTCTGAACTCATAAGAGTCATCTGCAAACTCGTTAAAATGATCAGGCAAATTGTGCCCAGTGAAAGTTAAATATAAACTTTCCTTAGCTCTTGTGCAACCGATGTAATAGTGCTCCGCTGTTTTTTCCTTGGAGTTCATAGCTGTGTGCATGTCAGGCATAATTACTACTTGGAACTCTAAACCTTTCGCTGATTTGTAGGTAGTCACCAAAATGTTTTCAATAATACTGGGCTGATGTCCATGATACCACTTAGTAGCTGAAAATCGCATTTGAGTAATTTTTTGATGATAGTAATCAACCTCTCTTTGCCCATAAAGAAGAATAGCAATATTTCTATCTCCTGCATCTTCAAGTATAACCCTAAGACGACTTAGTTTTTCTTCCTCGGATAAAACATTAATTACTACTGGCATATTGCCGTTTCCTCTTGCCATAAGGTCTAACCTAATTTGAAGGTTAGCTCTTTCACTATCTGGAACAAAAAATCTTGCAAAGTTGTAAATCTCAAACGTGTTACGATAATTGTAATTCAATGGAACTGGAACAACTGGTTTATTACTTTCAAGTTCTTGACGAATTTCATTAGCCAATATTCCTTTCTCATGAACTTTTTGAGCATTATCAGCACCCACAGTCATTTGCCTACATTTTTGAATCAAAGACCGGAAAATTCTCGCTTCAAAATCCTGACCCTCGTCAATGAGTATTTCGTCAAGTGGTGTTAAGGTTTGCATTCTCTCAATCATGTATTCTGCCGTATGTGAAGCATCAAGCCAACCAAATTTCGCCGGATACCAATCATACAAACCGTGGATACAATTTTTGAGGGTATCGCTTTGTGCGATATTTTTTAAGCTTAAACAGAGAAGATTTTGAAATGTCAACACCAAAATTCTTTTATTCTCATTAATCAACCTTTCAGCACGCATGATTGTGATTGTCGTTTTACCACTTCCGGGAACACCAGTAACCAATTGATGGTCGTGTCCGGGATAGTCAATAGCTTGCAACATAACTCTGCCGCCTTGCGAACGGTCAATCTCTGCTCTTGAAATAGTATTAAATTGAAATTGTGGCATTTCTGTCTAAAATGTATTTACAGTTCAAGAATAAGTCAAATGTAGTTAAAAGCGCAATGGAAGATTACACTCTTTGCTGATACTTCGTTTTGTTAATAATTATTAGTAGCTGATAATTTAGAGTCAAGCTGATAAGAATTCCATCAGCAGGGTGGACGGGTTGTGCGTTGGCATTTTTAGCTCTTTTGCAGGTTGGCTTTGTGTCAGGCTATGTGCACCTGCAAATGTGCTAAAATAGCGTAGGGCAGCGTCGGTAAAGTTTTAGGTTGTGTCAACTATTACGCTGTGTCCAATAGGGTGACGTACAACGCGTAAATTTAGGCAACTCCCTTAAATTACCCAAATTTTTAGGTGCTTGATTATCATCACTATTCATTTGGATTTTTTGCATTGTCGTTGCGACAATCGAATTTGGTATTTGCTTTTTTATAATTCCGGTGTTTCTTTTTTTTTAATAATATAAATGAAATCAGTTTTATTTGCTGCTCTATGTTTTACATTGACCTGTGCGACCCCGAAATACTACCGGAGCAGGCAGCAACAATGTCGAATAAAGATTCTATTGCTGATACAAAAAATATGTTCATTTGCCTCGTGCAATACGGGGATAGCAATGCAGCAGAATTTATGAAAAAACAATCACAAAAATCTTTAAAAAAATTGTTTTATATGGTAATAGATTTTTTACATATTAATCCCTTCTTCCTTCCTTATTAAATTTTTGCTTTCTTTGCGGGCAAACACCGGCTTATGACCAAAAAGAAAATTGCCTTTGTCACGGGCGGCTATAGCGGCGAAGCTGTTATCAGTTACAATAGTGCGGTTACTATCGAAAATAACATAGATAAAGACAGATACGATGCATATAAAATTGACATACATCCGACTGGCTGGTGGTATGAGACGACTGAAGGTGAAGAAGTTGCCGTAGATAAAAACGATTTTTCAATAAAAGTAAACGGAAGCAAAATAACTTTTGATGCAGTGCTTATCGGTATTCATGGCACGCCTGGTGAAGACGGAAAGCTGCAGGGGTATTTTGACCTCCTGAAAATTCCTTACACAAGTTGTAATGCAGCCACATCGGCCATTACTTTTAACAAGCGTTATACTGTAGCAGTAGCAGCCTTTGGAGGAATAAAGGTTGCCCGGTCTTTACATATTTTCAAACACAGTCAGCTTGCACCGCATAAAATTTCAGAACAACTTGAGCTGCCTGTTTTTGTTAAACCTAATAACGGTGGAAGCAGCATTGGAATGAGTAAGGTTATGGAAGCTGCAGAACTTGAAGGTGCATTGGAAAAGGCTTTTAAAGAAGATGACCAGGTGCTTATCGAAGAATTTATAAAAGGAAGGGAATTTACAATTGGAGTTTTTAAAAGCGGAGGAAATATCACTACATTACCCATTACAGAAATAATCAGTAAAAAAGATTTTTTTGATTATGAAGCAAAATACGCAGCAGGAATGAGCGAGGAAATAACACCTGCAGCGGTTGATGAAGTGATTGCAGAAAAAGTAAGAAGTAATGCAAAATTAGCTTACCAGTTGCTCGATTGCCGCGGAGTTGTACGTATAGATTTTATTTACAACGAATCAGATCAGCAGCCATATATGCTTGAAATAAATACAGTTCCGGGTCAAAGTGAAGCAAGCATTGTACCTAAGCAGGTACGGGCAATGGGCTGGACTTTAAAAGAGTTTTATTCGGCATTGATAGAAGAATGTTTCAAATATTAATTTACTTTCAATTTTATAAAATCATTTCGTGTTTAAATTTATAACGCATAAGCCTCTTTGGATTAATTTACTGGTAGTCATAGTATTAATTGTGCTGCTTGTTTTTCTGTTTTTAGGCTCACTTGATTATTTAACTAAACACGGCCAATACGAAAAAGTGCCCCCGGTTGTTGGCAAAAACGTAGATGCAGCAAGAAAGATACTTGAAGATAAAGGCTTTGAAGTGGAAATACAGGATAGTTTATATATTGACACTATTCCAAAGCTTGCAGTTATAAAGCAAAGTCCTGAGGAGGATGCTGACGTAAAGGTTAACCGCACTATTTATCTCACTATCAATCGTGCCCAGCCGCCTCTTGTAGAAATGCCCAATCTTGTTGGTTTCTCCATTCGCAATGCACAAATGTACCTGGAGAACCTGGGGCTTCATCTTGGCGATACTTCTTTCAGGCCTGATATTGCAAAAAATGCAGTATTAGAGCAGCTTTATAACGGCCAGCCAATAAAATCCGGGACAAAAATTTTCATGGGCAGTACTATTGGTTTTGTGTTAGGAAACGGTGTAGGAAATCTGGAGATGGCTGTACCCGATCTGATGGGTAAACGTTATAGCCAGGTAAGATCATTACTAAGAGGCGTTGATTTAAATTTCACTCCGGTTTTTGATCCTGATGTAATTGATACGCCGGGCTCTTATGTTACAAGACAAAATCCTCAGAAATTTACTCAATCTGCAAGCGGAGGTAAAAAATACAACAGGATTAAACCTGGTGAGACAATTGATATCTGGTTAAGTACAAGACCTTTGATCAATGATAGCACGAATAATAAATCAGATGAAGACTCTTCTGTCTTTTAAACACAATTAAGACAATTAAAACATTACTATTATGCGACAGATTACTGCACATGAATTAAAAGCCCGGATGGACGCCGGTGAAAAATTAAATGTTATTGATGTACGTGAAGACATTGAGAGAGCTGATTTTAATATTGGAGGTACGCATTTTCGTCTTCGACGTATCCAGGATATGGCAATAGAAGAACTTGAAGATTTGAAAGATGAAGAAGTAATTGTGTACTGCCGGAGCGGCAATCGCAGCCAAATGGCCTGCCTGATGCTTGAGCATCTCGGTTTTAAAAATACTGTAAATGTTACAGGAGGTGTTTTAGACTGGATCGAGAAATTTGGCAGGTAGGATTAGGAAATTAAAATCTTACAGATGCAGATACCTTATCTTATTAAGTAATTTTTGAAAGAATAAGTTTAAAACTTTCTTATAATTTTAAAATTGCGCTCTATCAGTTTCCGCTCAACGAGTTTTTTTATGCCCGTTTTGGTCGCTTTTTCCTAAAAATAGGACTGTTTTTCCTTCTTGTAGAAGAAAAAATGAAATATATTAGACAAATTCTGAAAAAAGAGGCTTTGACTTTTGGTTTTTTGGGTACTTTATCTATCTTTACCGCGGTTTTTCATAGGATATTGGATTTTAAAAACGGGGCTGGATCTTCATCCTGGCCCCTTTGTTTTTATATTATTCTTCATTTTCACTCTCCCCTTTAAAATAACCTGTAATCATCTTAGCTTTAGACACGCCAATAATTTTAGCTATTTCTTCCCGCGGTTTTGTTTGAATATTTTTTACTGATTTGAATTCTTTCAACAAAAGTTCTGCAGTTGATTTTCCAATTCCTTTAATATTTTCCAGTTCATTTTTAAAAGTGCCTTTGCTTCTTTTCTGACGATGAAAATTTATTCCAAACCTGTGTACCTCATCCCTTATACGCCTTATAAGTTTCAGACTTTCGCTATCCCAGGGCAGTTTTATAGATTCCTTATCACCGGGAAAAAATATTTCTTCTTCGTTTTTTGCTAAACCAACAACCGTTACTGCTCCTGCAAGATATAGTTCGTGAATACTTTCTATCGCAGATGAAAGCTGGCCTTTACCACCATCAATGATAATTAGTTGCGGAAGCGGTTGTTCTTCTTTTACAAGGCGGCTGTATCGCCGGTAAACCACTTCTTTCATGGTTGCAAAGTCGTTTATGCCTTCTACCGTTTTTACATTGAAATGGCGATAATCTTTTTTACTTGGTATGCCTTCCTTAAAACAAACCATAGCGCTTACAGGATAACTTCCCTGGAAGTTGGAGTTATCAAAACATTCAATATGTACAGGTACTTCGTTTAACTGCAGATCCTTTTGCAGTTGGTAAAGCACTTCCTTCTTTTGCATGTCGCTTTTACCTTCTAACTGCAGTATTTTTTTCTTTCTCAATTCTTCAGTAAAGTAATTAACGTTTTTTACCGACAGATCAAGAAGTTTCTTTCTATCTCCTGCTTTTGGTACTGTTACTATTATCCCTTCCACGGCAAAATCTATTTCGAAAGGAACAATTATTTCGCTTGCAAGACTATTAAAAGTTTCTCTTAACTGCAAAATGGCAAGTGGCAATACTTCTTCTTCATTTTCCTCGAGTTTGGTTTCTATGCGTACTGTATGTGTTTGTACGATCGAGCCATTATAAACCATAAGATAGTTTACATATGCTGTATCTCCATCTTTTAAAATAGAAAACACATCAAGGTTTGACAAATGTTTACTTACAACCACTGACCGTTCCTGGTAGTTTTCAAGATGCTCGATTTTTTTTCGTATCAGCTCTGCCTTTTCAAAATCAAGATTTGCCGCATATTGGATCATCTCAGCTTTAAAATGATGTATAACCGTTTGAATATTGCCTTTTAGAATGTTACGTACCTGCTGCAAAGCTTCTGCATATTCCTGCTCTGACTGCCGGGCTTCGCAAGGACCTTTGCAATTACCTAAATGGTATTCAAGACAGACTTTAAACTTACCCTTTTGTATATTGGCTTGTGTAAGATTTAATTTGCAGGTGCGTAAAGCAACATTATGTTTAATAAAAATCAACAGCTCTCTTACTTTGGCCACTGAAGTAAATGGTCCTAAGTATTCTGAACCATCGTTTATCTTCATTCGTGTTAAAAACACTCTTGGGAAAGGCTCTTTTTTTATAACTATATAAGGGAATGATTTGTCATCTTTAAGATCAATATTAAACTTAGGTTGAAATTGTTTGATCAGTGAGTTTTCGAGTAAAAAAGCGTCTGCTTCGCTGTTCGTTATTGTAAATTCAACCTTTCTGATCCTCTGAACAAGTTCATGCGTTTTATAGTTTGTAAAAGTTTTGGTGAAGTAGCTGCTGGTTCGCTTTCTTAGATCTTTTGCTTTCCCAACATATAATAATTCATTTTGTGCATCAAAATATTTATAAATACCGGGTTGATGTGGTATCGTATGCGCTATCTCCTGAAATTCCTGTGCTGTCATAATAATTGCTTCTTAACTCTTTTCGTTCCATACAACATTGGTTAAATATGAATTTTCTTTATTGCCGGGTTTTTGTACCAACCGGTTTATCTGAAAGCTCTCATCCGGCTTCCAGCTTAATTGTTCGATAGCAGAACTATCAGGATAATTACAGAACTTACGGATAAACAAACGTTTCACAGTTTGTCCGTCTTCCTGCAGCAAAACTTCTATGTTTTGTATCTCAAGTGCTTTATCCTTTGCTGTATAACTTATTGTGAAACTCTGGGTTGTCTGATCATGAAAAATATTTTCGGTATAATGCTTTTTAAGATCTTCATCATTTATATCAGGTTTAAGAAATTGTGCTGAAATTTGATTGAAAACAGGAGTATTAATTGCAGTTGAGTCTTTTTTCCCGTTAGTAATATCAATTCTGTATATAAAGTAAGGAGTTTTATTTACCTCTGCAATTTGTGCCTTAATGTATTGTGTAACCTCAAAAAAACGTGTTGTATCATTTTTTCCCGCTTCACTTGTCTTTGTATGACTTTCATTTTGTTTGCAGGCATGAAACACAGAAAGTATAAAAATAAAAAAACACCCTTTTTTCATTCTGCAAAAATAATATATCAGAATGAGGCGAAGAAAAGGAGGATGTTAAAGAAAATTTCTCTGATTGAAGCGGTATTATAAACTTAATTATTAACGTTAAGCCTAAACAAAAGCTGATTAAACTTTATTAAGATAACTCTTTCGTTTCAGCTTTGTCGAAGGTTGATATTTAAAATTTAAGGGTTCACTTAACGATATTATTGATTAAATGATTTATTGTTTAAATATAGTTCGCCCTGCCCAACTTTTACAAAGCTGTTATTTTGAACATTTATTTTTCTTTTTAAAAGTATTTCTGGAAGTGGGTCATCAAAATACCCTTCCTCCTCTCCCTTAATTATATTGAATACAATAACATTAAAAATTATTATCAATAATAGCGTTGAAATAAAATTTACTCTAAAAGTTACTTTGAATACTTGTCTCCATTTATACTCTCCATTCAGTAAGATATCAGCAATAAAGAATTCACTACATATGCTAATCAGAAAAATGATTGGAAAACTTATGAGATACATAAACAGGTCATAACCTTTAATAATTTTGACCCAGGGTATCCAAACTAATGTTCTGTGTCCACCATTCAAAAAAAGGAAGAGATAATATTCTAAGAAAAAGCTTAACACATTAGCAACCACAAAGGTTAGAGTAATCCGGCTAAATGCTGTTTTGCCTGATAAAAATTTGAAAGCGATAAAACTTTCAAATAGGGCAATAAATATTAAAACTATAAAGGGATAAGGTGTCCAAAAGTAATGATTAAAATTTACAGCCGTTTCCTCAAACATAGTTTGATATATTTTTTCAAGTCTATTCAACATTAACACAAACCACCATAAGTTCGAAAATTGAATCTAAGGAGCAAAGAAACAAACTACTGCTTTCTTCACTCCTTTTGACAAAAGTATCTATAAAATAATTTATGGCTTTGAAGGCGGAGGTGGAGGATTAGAAGGTAATGCCGGAGGTGGCGGTGGCGGCGGCGGTGGCGGTACTGGATGCTTTTTAGCTTTCTTTCCTGTTCCTGCCTTAGGCTTCTCAGCAGTTCCATTTCTGTCATCAGTCATCATTTCATTTCCCTGTTTCCATTCTTTTGATTTATATTCTTCTTTCCTGGTTTCTGATTTTGCTACCGAGTCTTTGTCTTTTACAATCACAGGCGGAGTAAATTTTGTTGCTGTATCGCTGCTTGTTTGTTGTGCATTCAAAGCTGTTGATGTAAACAGGCATACACCGATTGCTGCACTTTGTAATATTTTCATATCAAATCGTTTCGGGTAAGATGCATTTTTCCTTTATTTCCATAAAAATTGTCTGAACCACGATTTATGGGATTTGTGGGATTACGGGGATGTGAAAAATAACGATGATAAGAAATCTTACATTTATGCAACAATTGCTTCCCTGTTATATTTATTCCGGTATTCAACCGGCGATAAACCTGTAAGTTTTTTAAATGTAACCCGGAAAGCTTTAGGGTCTGTATATCCAACCTTATACATAGTTTCATTCACATTTTCACGCAAAGATTCAAGACTCATTTTTGCAGCTTCAATCTTCACCCGCTGTATGTATTCTGCAACTGTATTCGACGTGGCTTTTTTAAACCTTCGTTCAAAGTTTCTCCGGCTTAATGCTGACATAGATGCTAATTCGTTAACGCTGATTTTCTCCTGGTAATTTTTCTCAATAAACTCCTGCGCTTTTTTTATCGGCTCATCCTCATGTTCCTTCTGACCTTGAAAGATATAGTATGATAACTGGCTATCGCGTTCTATTTCTATTGCAAATACTTTTGCAGTAAGAACAGCTATCTCACGACCTGCAAATTTTTCTATCAGGTATAAAATAAGATTCAGGTAAGAGAAAGCACCTCCGCTCGAATAAATGCCTTGCTCATCCGTGATGATTTTCTCCGTTACCAGGTTTACATCCGGAAACATTCTTTTAAAATCATTGGTGGCCATCCAATGAGTAGCACACTTCTTTCCTTTTAATAAACCTGTTGAAGCCAGTAAAAAAGCGCCCAAGCAAAGGCTCGCAACTTCCGCCCCGCTGTTATATTGTTGTATAATCCAGGGAATAAAATCACGGTTTTTTTCTATGGCATCTTTAATGTCTCCATCAAGAGCAGGTATAATAATAAGGTTAGTTTTTTCTACATCTCCTAAAACAACATCAGCATTAGCAGTAAATAAACCTCCGGTTAATGTTGTTTCTTTCGTAAGTCCTACTAATTGCACTTTAAATAATGGAGGCGCTCCTTTGGCTTTAAAAAACTCATTTACCTGGCTAAACAACTGGCGTGAGCCTTCAAGGCTGCCTAAAATAGCTCCTTTGGGAACAAGGATAGATATGTGCTTCATAATTCAAATATAGGTAAAATCATTGTCGCAATCAACCCCTTAGATTGCCGTATTTGCACCCGCATAAATTTAATTATTGACTGTAGGTTTGTGTTTTATATCACATGCATGGAAAAATATAATCTTGAGAATGATTTAAAAGTATTTGGTGTTGAGGTAGAAAATTTCCCGGAAGGTATAGGAGATGCTTTTGATAAAATAGTAAACATGATTTCCGAAGAATTTGACCGCTCATATTATGGCATTAGCGAAATGACTGAAAATGGATTTATATATAAAGCGGCTGCAGAAGAAAAATACGAAGGTGAAGCAGAAAAGTATAATTGTAAACGATACACTATAGAAAAAGGTGAATACTTAATGGTAACAATAAAAGACTGGCGTAAAAAAATAGATTCGATAAAAGAAGTTTTTCATCAAATGATGCAAGATGGTCATATTGATAAAACAAAGCCTTGCATCGAATGGTACAAGAACGATGATGAGATGTTCTGCATGGCGAAAATAAAAGAGTAAATTAAAACTTAAAAAATAAACAATAAACAATATGTTCAAAGATACAAAAGCATTTAGCGGATTTTCTGTAAATGATCTTCAAAAAGCAAAACAATTTTATAGTGAAGTTTTAGGATTGGAGGTAACTGACAATCCGATGGGACTTATAGAATTGCACATAGAAGGCGGTAACAACATAATCATATATCCTAAGCCAGATCACACTCCGGCAACTTTTACCATTCTTAATTTCCCTGTAAATAATATTGATAAAGCAGTGGACGAACTAATTCAAAAAGGAGTTTCATTCGAGAAGTATGAAGGCCGGATAAAAACCGATGAAAAAGGTATTTGCAGAAGCCCTGAAGGTCCAAACATCGCATGGTTTAAAGACCCGGCAGGAAATATCTTATCAGTGCTTGAATCAAAATAGTTTTTGACGGCTTCTTTCAACATTACTAAAAATAATCAAAATGGAAACAAAAACAGTTAGCAACAGAATGTATTCCCTGGTTGTGCTATATGATATGCATACAACATTTTTTTCCAGCGCTCTTGAGGGCATTACGGATAAAGACGCACATAACCGCTTGAACACAAAAGCCAATCACATTGCATGGCTTACCGGAAGCATTGTTCAGCAAAGATATGAGATGGCCAAATATCTTGGCATAGACAGCACACAAGCGACAAGCGAACTTTTTAAAGATAACAAAGGCATACAGGATAATATTACTTATCCGCCGCTGGATGAATTTAAAAAAGACTGGGAAAACATTACTCCTGTTTTAAGAGATGCACTTGTAAATGCAGGTGATGAAAAACTGGACAGTAAATTAGATATGCAGGGTTACGTTATGAGTATTTTTGATCTCATTGCGTTTGTCATTTATCGCGAAGCCAACATTATTGGACAGATAGCTTTGTGGCGCAGATTATTAGGTTATGAAGCGATGAAATATATGTAACCCAGGCATCTACAAATATTTAGACTTATAAATTCTTTATTAATAATTAAAATTATCACTCATGGTTATGGTAAAAGAAATTTCTGATGAGGTGCAAGACACAGCTACAGAGCTAACTCAACTTCTTACATTATTTGATCAGGAGCAGATAAATACTGTTCCATTTGAAGGAAGCTGGACTGCATCACAGGTTGCAGAACACGTTACAAGATCAAACAAAGGTATTGCGCGGGCATTGGATATGGAAGGCAAAACAGCAGACAGAGATCCCGCAGCAAGAGTGCAGGAACTGAAAGAAACCTTCTTAAATTTTGATGTTAAATTTCAGTCACCTGAATTTATTTTACCAACACAGGATTATTATGAAAAAGAAGCACTGCTTCAAGACCTTAAAAAATCAATCAGGCATTTACAAGAAACAGGCAATAAGGTCAATTTATATGACGAAATCACTTTACCTCCTTTTGGCGAAATAACAAAACTTGAATTGCTTCACTTTGTATTGTATCATACTCAAAGGCATATTCACCAGGTAAAAAATATATTCAGTTAAGGCAGTAAAGTAAAGATTTAGTATAAACCAGATTAATTAAACATCTCACTTTAAAACAAATAATATGACCCAGATTAATGCTTACGTAGGTTTCAATGGCCAGTGCCGCGAAGCCATGACCTTTTACAAAGAATGTTTGGGGGGAGAATTAACTCTACAAACAATTGCAGAAACGCCTGTTGCAGCCCAATGCGCCGAAGGAATGCAAAACAGTATAATGCACTCATCGCTTACAAAAGGCAATTTATTGCTTATGGGTTCTGATATGACAGGACCTGACGGTTACAACCAGGGAAATAACATTGCACTTTCCCTAAATTGCAGCAGCGAAGAAGAAATCAATACCTTCTTTTCGAAACTTGCTGAAGGGGGTAAAATTATAGACCCGTTGAAAGTACAGTTTTGGGGAGCAATCTTTGGCGTGCTTACAGATAAGTTTGGAATAAACTGGATGTTTAACTACGACAAAAATCAAAAATAATTCTTCAAAAGAAAAATTTAAAACTATGAATGCAATAACATTACGTCCGGCGATGTCAAACACAACAACTGCCGGGAAAAAACTAAAAAGAAATAAAATTATTTACTGGATTTCAACAACACTTTTAGCGTTATTTATTTTACCTGGTATATTCTTCATAAATAGTCAGATGGCTATTGAAGGAACAAAACATCTTGGCATGCCTTATTGGTTTCATTTGGAATTGGGCATAGCAAAATTTATTGGCGGTCTCATTTTAATCTTGCCTATGATACCGCAACGCATTAAGGAATGGGCTTATGTTGCGTTTGGTATAGATATTCTTTCTGCAACAATTGGCCATATTGCAGTAGATGGCTTTTTATTAAGTTCACTGGAGCCGTTGATTTTTTTCCTGATACTTATAATTTCTTATGTGTATTACCACAGGATTAAAAATCAGTAAGCTGCTCTTAGCAAAAATATAACAGAATGAAGCAAGGCTTTCGGATGAAGAAAGAACAGCCATTATCAATATTGATAGTTTATCTGGTTGATGTAATTAGTATCGTAAAAAAAATAATAACAATTAAACAAAAAATAAATAGCTATGGAAAGAAAAGAATTTAAAATCAGCATCAACGCACCCAAAGAAAAAGTATGGAAGACACTTTGGGATGATACAACCTATCGCAAATGGACAAGTGTTTTTAGTCCAACTTCTTACGCAGACACCGATTGGAAAGAGGGCAGCAAAGTGTTGTTTCTTGATGACAAGGGTGAAGGAATGGTAAGCAAGATTGAAACTATCAGGCCAAATGAATTTATGTCTTTTAAACACTTGGGAGAAGTAAAAAATGGTGTAGAAAACACAGAGACCGACAAAGTAAAGGGGTGGGCCGGGGCAATGGAAAACTATACACTTAAAGAAGCGAATGGCATTACAGAATTATCAGTTGAAATCGATCTTGCAGAAGATTTTGAAAAATATTTTATGGAAACCTTCCCCAAAGCTTTGGAACAGGTAAAAGTATTAGCAGAAAACAACCAATAAAAATTAAAACAATGGCAACAAAGATTTTCGTGAACTTACCTGTTAAAGACCTCAATAAATCAAAAGAGTTCTTTACCAAAATTGGCTTTACCATCAATCCGCAATTCACAGATGAAACGGCAGCATGCGTAGTAATTTCTGATGATATTTATGCAATGATTTTAACCCATGCAAAATTTAAGGAGTTTACTAAAAAAGAAATTGCAGATTCCACAAAAACGACAGAAGTGCTTACCTGCTTGTCATCAGAAAGTAAGGATAAAGTAAATGAGATGGTTGACAAAGCAATTGCAGCAGGCGCTACGGAAGCAAGAGAACCAATGGATTACGGTTTTATGTATGCAAGAAGTTTTAATGATCCCGACGGACATGTTTGGGAAGTGATGTGGATGGATATGAATGCCGCTCCTCCTAACCCATAAGACAACTTGCTAATTTCAGTCAACCACAGAAAGCGAAGAAGCTGACAAATTATTCAATGGATTATCAGCAGGCGGGCAGGTAATTATGCCTCTTGCCAAAGCTTTTTGGGTTCGTACTTTGAAATGTTTAAAGACAAGTTTGATATTTACTGGATGGTAAGTTACGAGTATAATCAACAGCAATAATTGAATAATTTAAACTATTACGTTACACTAATAATAAATACCCGAAATGGTAGAAGTTTTTAAAACAAATGTTGAGGAAGTTTCTGACGCAAGCAAAATTGTCACCATACTTCTTCAACATTTTCCAGATAGTACAATAAATTTCGACCTTGACGATTGTGATAAAGTGTTAAGAATTAAAGGGGGAAATTTTATACCTCAAAAGGTGATGGTAATTGTAAAAAAAAACCGGTTTTGTATGTAATGTATTAGATTAAGGCTTCGGAGAACTGATCATTTAATCTTAAAATGTAAGACTAATGTTGTTTCATTACGTATATCGCCCTTATAACAATCAAATACTATACTTAAAACTATTTTTTACAACACAACTTTTTTAGATATGGCGGAAATAAATATAAATAATGGCAGCGTCTATATTCGCCCTGCTTTGGTGGACTTTTAATATTATAAAAATTCGAAGGGTACAGCAAACCGATAAGAATAATAAATGTTAACACTAATGTTAGTTCTCTAAAGCCTGTTGTTTATTATTCTTTATCCACGACCTGAAGACCGTGGTAATTGCAGCTTAATCTAGTTATCCATTTTATCCGTCATAGAACCTCTTTTTTAAATCATCTGATGGCTTTCCGGCAATAGTCATTTTTCCCGGGCTTCTTTATGTGTTTATATTGACGACGACTCTCTTTTGTTCTGTCCAAATACCAGCCGTCATCTTCTGTTATTTTGATAATCTCTTTTACTTTCATAAAACATTGTACTGACGACTCTTTTAAATTTATCAAGGAAGCTAACAGAATTTATTTCTTAAAATAATTTTCTGCAGTCTGAAACACAAGCCCAAAAAATATAACCATTAAAGCACCAACTGCAGTTAGCCATAAAAAACTAAGACCGATGATTTCTTTTTGATTTAAAATAAATAAACTGATAACGATCAGTTCAGAAATAACCGCACTCCAAAAGATAGCTTTTGCTTCAACCTTCTTTACATAAAAAGCAACAAGAAAAATACCGAGAATAACACCGTAAAAAATAGAACCCAAAACATTTACAGCTTCGATTAAACTGCCCATACGGTGAGCAAATTGGGCAACTATAATACAGAAAATTCCCCAGCCAAAAGTATATAATCGGGAGAGGCGATATTCTTTTTTTAGTTGCTCTTCGCTTGCATCTTCATGAGCATTATGGAAGCGACGATGAAAATCAATCATAGTAGCTGATGCCAAAGCATTAAGTGCTGCAGCTATAGATCCCCACCCCGCAATAAAAATTATAGCTATCAATAGTCCAACTAATCCGACCGGGAGATAGTCGATTACAAAACGAAGAAAAATATAATTAGTGTCGTTATTATCTTCTAAAGGGACGGCTTTTTTAATATATCCCTTATAAACTGCCCGCAGGGAGTCTAATTGCTTATTATTTAGTTGAACACTATCGCTCAATGCATCTGTTTTTACAATATTGCTTGTATAATACGCCTCAAGATATTTTGTACCCAACAGAGCCTGCCTTGCATTTTTCACAGCATATTTACTTTGTATATCAGCCAGAGAATCTTTATAGGTTGTTTGCTGTGCTTTTTGTTCAACTTTAAGGTTGTGAAAAACAGGGGATGGCTTGAATTGATAGAAAGAAAACAGCATAGCTCCTATCAGCAAAATCAAAAACTGCATCGGTACTTTTACCAGACCGTTTATCAATAAACCAACTTTACTTTCAGTGGTGTTTTTGGCAGTAAGATAACGCCCGACCTGGCTTTGGTCAGTTCCGAAATATGATAAAGCAAAAAAGAAACCGCCAATAATTCCGCTCCAGATATTATATTTATCATTCCAGTCAAATTTACCATTGGTTGTTCCTGTTGTTATCACATTCATTTTGCCTGCTGCACCACTTACGCGTAATGCGTCTGCAAATCCGATACCTTCTGGTAATAAATGAACGATCATATAACCGGCGAGAAACATACCGATAAAAATGATAACAAGCTGCAGTTGCTGGGTATAAGCTACCGCTTTTGCACCGCCACTTACGGTATAAATAATCAGAAAACCGCCCATTACAATATTGGTAAGAAAAATATCCCAGCCAAGCAACGATGAAAGTATAATAGAAGGAGCATAAATGCTGATGCCTGTTGACAAGCCCCGCTGCAATAAAAAAAGAAAAGAAGTAAGTGTTCTGGTTTTTACATCGAAACGCTTTTCTAAAAACTCATAAGCTGTATATACTTTTAGCCTGCTAAACAAGGGAACGAACGTAACACATAAGACAACCATTGCTAAAGGCAAACCAAAATAATATTGAACGAACCGCATACCGTCAGTATATGCCTGGCCGGGGGCAGAAAGAAAAGTAACTGCACTTGCCTGAGTACCCATAATGCTCAACAACACAAGATACCATGGCAAACTTCGGTTACTTCTGAAATAACCATCGAGGTCTTTTGATGTCCGGCTTTTATATAAGCCATAAGCTATTATTCCTAAAAGGGTTACTGATAATACTATCCAGTCAATACGACTCATGAAAAATAATTAGTGAACCAGGTGAAAAAGATAATCAATACTATTAAAAACAGAATAACAAAGATGTACCAATGGCTCCATTTTTTAAAAAGCGGTATTTTGTCGGTGTCTGGTTTCAAATTTTTGATGCTTTATTATACGCAAATAGGGCACAAGGTTTTTTCTATGTTCCTATGTGTTATGTGGTTTCGTTAATCGCTTTGATAAATGCTAAATTATTATTCTGGCGATGAACGAAATCCGCCAACGGGCGGAACGATGATTCATCATAGAACAAATGCCGGTAGCAAAAAGACGACAAATCACAGATGACAGATGACAGTTGACAGAAGGCGCTTTGTATATTTCATGCAACTGCATTATATCAGGCGTCATACTTCCTATTCTTCCTATTCTTCCTATTCTTCCTCTCTCTTTCCGCCCGCCATTCCGCTTGCCAATAAACCAAACACCAAACCTATAATCAATCCGATTGCTACATGTTTTATCGCCAGGCCTATTAATAACCCGATAATAATAAGCATTGCAAAACCTATCTTCTTTCTTTGCCTTCGTTGTGTTGCCATGTTACTTATTTTTTGGAAGTGCAATTAAATTAGCCAATAAACGATAAGCCCCCGGCACTCCGGCAGGTAATTGTCTGAACAGCACGAGGCTTACATAGGCAAAATTTCCTTTACCGTATTTGGCAATCACAAGACTTCCGTTGCTTTCTTTTTCACCTGTATCATTCATACTTATCAACTTTTCGTAATGCTCATCTGTCTGGTCTGCCTGGTAAGTGCTGCGCTCCTGCACCCAACCTTCAAAGTCCTTTTCTGTTATTTTATTGGGATAATTAAAAGCAGGATGATCTGGAAGCAGAAAGTTTACTTTTGCATTTTCCTCTGTCACCCGTGTTGAACTTACATTAAAAGGATAGGGGCCAGCCTTCAAACTGTTTGAGCCCCCCTGGCTGCTCTTCATGTATTGAACGATAACATTACCTCCATCTTCTATATAATGATTAAGAATATCATTCTTATTGCTTAAATATTCGTGAATATTGTGTGCACGAACTCCCACTATAACGGCGTCGAACTGCTGCAGGTTATTTGCATTTATATCTGCTTCATTTAAATACTTTACATCGTATCCCATCGCAGTTAATGCATCCGGCACTTTATCACCAGCGCCGATTATGTATCCTATTTTTTTACCTGCAGTTTTTATTTCGGTATCAATTACTTTTAAATTATCTCTGTAAAAATAATTGAGGTAAGGGATGTGATCGTATTTAATGGTCTTTAAATTCTCGCTGAACAATTCGTCTTTGTGATTTAAATTCAAGGTTAGAACAGGTTCAATGTAATTTTTTTGACCTCTGTAAAACACATCTTTCACTTTTACCGGAATGGAACCTCCAACTCCTTTTCTGACATCTGCAGGCACATTTTTTAAAACATCCGTACCACTGCCATTTTGAAGTGTAAGGGTTAAAGGAACTTTTGAAGCATTAATATTACTGAGATAGTTAACATACAAAGAAGGATTAGTTGGAGGTATAACATTGGAAAGCACAATAGTTGGAGAAATAGAAATCATCACCTTTGGAATGACAGTAACAGGTTCATAAACTTCGCCTTTTACAGGACCAGTAAATTTATATTGAACCGGTTTTTCTACTGTAAATTCCTCCCCTTCTATTTGAATTTTAAATCTTGCAGAATAGTTCGGTTTATTTTCTGCCCTCCCAATCAATAATTGATTTTTCACATCAAAATATCCCTGTTTCATACCATTTTCAAGCCAATAAGGTTGCGAAACTGGAGCATTATTATCAAGCCTGAAAGTATAATCAATAGTTACATTTTGATTTTTTTCAAGGTTCATTTCAACGATGCTATCGAAAACAACTGGCTTTGCTGAACTGGCAAAAAAGAAAACGGTTGAACCCGTATCAGGTTTTACCTGTGCTAAACGCTGTTGCATTATTGCATCTGCTGAAATAACAGAAAGTTCTTTTACTATTGTTCGTATGCCAGTCCTGTTATTCAGATTGAAATTTACTTTTAAACTATCACCCTGCACAGCATATTCCTGTTGTGTTACAACTTCAGTAAACAAACCTGCACATTCTTCAATTATACTTTGCGTTTCTTCTAATTTTTTATTTTTCCAGTTGCTTTCAGGCAAAGCTTTAATAGTTCTGTATAACTGAACCAATCTTGATACGGATAAATAAGGCTGTTCGAAACTGAAGTTTTCGATTATTTCATTTATCATTGCCTGTATTCTTTCTCCTCCGTCTATTCTTTTCCAGTCGGTTACAACTCCATCCATCAGGTCATTATTTTTTGGTGCAGCACCTCCTGTTAAAGCAAAATATTCAAATAATTGTCCTCTTCTTTTTGCGCTTCCGGTTCCCTGGCTTTTGTGCATACTGCGGGCTTCGCCACCTAATTCTCCGTAACTTTTTCCAATTAAAGGATTGTAGTTACCAACATCTATTTTTAGTTGGTCTTCGCTTGTAGTATTATTTCCGCCGAAATTAAAAGTGTTCCAAAATATTCTTTTAGCCTGCCACGGCTTTACTCCATATTTAAACTGTTCGGGAAACATTTTAGGATCTGCTGCAGCAGTAAAGGCTTCGTCAGCTAAAATTGCTGACGCCGCATGATGACCATGACCTGCCCTTTTATCGGGAGGAAAACGCTTAATGATTACATCAGGTTGATACCTGCGAATAACCCAAACAACATCACTTAGGATTTTATCTTTTCCCCAAATACGCAAAGCCTCATCTGCGCTTTTGCTAAAACCAAATTCGAATGCGCGGCTGAAAAATTGCTCAGCATCATCTATTCTTCTTGCTGCAAGCAATTCCTGGGTTCGTATCAATCCCAGCTCTATGCCCTGCTCACTGCCTATTAAGTTTTGACCGCCATCTCCTCTTGTCAAACTTAAGTATGCAGTGCGATATAATTTTTCTTTAGCTAAATAAGGAAGCAATGTATTATTTTCATCATCAGGATGAGCCGCTATATACAGAACACTTCCCAAAACATTTAATTTTTTAAGCTGCATGCAGATGTCTGAACTGGTGAAAGTTGGGGGTGTCTGACAGAAACCAGTAAAACAGTGAAAGCAAAAAGCAAAAAGCAAAAAATGCTTCAATAATCTCATCATGAGGCGAAGATAAAGGTTGTATGGCATGCGGCAGAAAACGAGTTGAGAGTTTTTTAAATTCTAACTAATACATTTGCTATTATAATTTGGAAAATTATTAGATATTTAAACACATAGACACATAAGGCACATAGATAGTACACATAGAAAAATGCTTTTAAACTATGTGCATTCTATGTGTCTATGAGGTAAAAAGGTTTAACTACATATTTCAGAAGACATACTTTCAATTATGCACCCCTTACATTCCTTATCTCTGATCCGTTTCTTATTTCATCAGTAGCGGTTTTTATTACCTGATCGCCTGCATTCAGGTTTCCATATACTTCTACTTTATCACCTGCTTCACGGCCCTTTTTTACGTCTACCCATTCTGCCTTTTGGTTTACCACCCTTATTACAAAAACCTTTTCTGTTGAAGATACAAGGGCTGTTTTCGGTATTACAAATGTGCTGTCTTTGGCCGGCAGCGGTATATTAACTTCCGCATGCATGCCGGGCAACAATTTCTTATCATTATTGATAACATCCATTTCGAGGCGCTCAGAGCGTAATCGCTCATCAAGAGCGCCTGCCATACGTTTTACTTTGGCTGTAAATTTTTGATTGGGCATAGACTTCACATTAAAGGAAACTACATCCTTGTGATTTAAAAGGCCGGTGTATATTTCAGGAACTGAAATAACAAGTCTTAATTTCTTTTGCTCCTGCAAAACAAACAATGGCACATCTGAACCCTTTCCGGAAGGTCCAACATATGCACCGGGAGACACATTACGTGCAGTTATAACTCCGGCGAAAGGTGCTTTAATATTTAAATAATTTCTTGTAGCTGCTATTGACCCATAAGCTGCCTTAGCTCCCTGCAGCCTGGCATTCTGAGAGTTTACCTCGGCAAGAGCCTGGTCGAGGTCATTTGGCGATATGGTTCCCGGAGTTTTGCTGGTTTCAAGTAATCTGTCATAATGAGCTTTAGTTGAGATAAGAATTGCCTGAATAGATTTTAAATTAGATTGTGCCTCTGATAACCGCGAATTTATTTCCAGGGCTTCCATGCTTACAAGCAATTGTCCCTGCCTTACTTCAGAACCTACATCTGCAAATACTTTTTTTACAAAGCTGTTTTCTTTTGCATAAATATCCACCTGTTGATAAGGGATCAATTCTCCGGGAATTTGAAGCGATGAAGATAGCTTTCCTTTTTGCAGATTGATAACTTCTGCAGCCGGAACAGTATCTTCTTTTTGCACATCTTCAACTTGTTTTTTTTTCGTTGGATGACACGAAACAACTGCACATGCTATAAAAAAGCAGCAGGTAAAAACAGAAATAGTTCGTAAAGAATTATGTTGATTTATGTTCGTCATAAAGTGATGAAATATAATGAATACTTTCTTTGTCTTCTGGATCTAAAGAAACTGATTCGGTTGAAGCTTTTCCCTGCACCCATGAAAAAACCAGTGGCAAAATTATAACGGTAACAATGGTTGAAACCATCAATCCCCCGATAACAGCACGGCCTAATGGAGATGCCTGGTCTGCACCTTCACCTATACCTGACGCCATAGGTATCATACCGACTATCATCGCCACACTTGTCATCAGTATTGGTCTTAATCGTAATGCAGCAGCTTCTCTCGCTGACTCTATGGCATCTCCATTATGCATTCGTAATTGTTCTGCATTGGTGATTAACAAAACAGAATTGGAAATAGAAACCCCTACTGACATTATCATGCCCATATAAGATTGCAGGTTAAGCGTAGAGCCAGTAAGCATAAGTAATAGGAGGGAACCAGCAATGACCGCAGGAACTGTTGACAGCACGACAAGGGAAACTTTGAATGATTGGAAATTCGCAGCCAGCATAAGAAATATTACAACAATTGCTACTATTAAACCTGTTTGCAAACTTCCGAGTGTTTCGTTTAATATCTCGCTCAGGCCTTTTGTTTCTATGGTAAGCCCGCGCGGCAATTCTCCAACTGATTTAATGGCTGCTTCCACGTCTTTTGTTGCTGTGCCAAGGTCTTTTTTATTAAGATTAGCAGTTACGGAAAGCATCGGAACGGCTCCTACAAGATCATTTTCACCATAAGTAGTATCGGGAGTAATATCTGCAACATCACTTAAAACCGGTCGTGGAGAATTACTCATTATTGGTATTTCACCAATATCGTTAACACTTGACATTTTGTACTCCGGTATCTCTACCTGTACACTATATGTAAGACCTGCTTTTTGATCTAACCAAACATTCTTTTCTGTATACCTGGATGAAGAGGTAGATGCTATAAGCGAGCGTGAAATATCTGATATACCCACTCCCAGTTCAGCCGCTTTCAAACGGTCAATATTAATATTTATAGCAGGATATTTTGTTGACTGCCCAAGCTGAACATCTCTTAAATAAGAAATTTGTTCAAGTTTTTTCAATACTTTATTGGCATATTCTTCATTCAGCTTTTTATTTTTACCTGCAATCCTTACCTCTACAGGTGTAGGAGATCCCTGGCTAAGAACTTTATCAGTAAGTTCTATCGGTTCAAATGACAGCGTTAATCCCGGCAATTGTTCTTTCATTTTTTTTCTGAATCTTTCTTTCAGATCATCAAGATTTACTTTATAATCCTCGCTTAGATTTACCTGTAAAACTCCTTCCTGTGATCCGCTCATAAATAAATAAATGGGGCTTGTAGAAAACTGTGCAGGGTGCATGCCAACAAAAGCAGAAGTAACCGCTATATTTTTTTTACCTGTCAATTCTTCAAGGACATGTAAAGTTTTCAACATACTTTCTTCCGTACGTTCGAGTCTTGTACCTTCAGGGCCACGAAATCTAACCTGAAACTGACGTCCGTTTACTTTAGGCAAAACATCGCGACCGATAGTAGCCAATAAAAAACCTGCTAAAATGACTGCAAGCACAAAATACGAGGCAACGGTAATTTTTCGATAAGGAAATAAGCGGTTCAGAAAACGAAGAAATCTGTTTCGAAATCTATCAAAAAAGCTTGCCTTATTATGTAAAGCGTTTTCTATCAAAACCTTTTTTTGATCCCATGTATCCCTTTCTGATTCAGCGCTTAAATGAGAAGCAAGAAATTCTTCATTGTCTGTTAATTTGCGTAATGACCCAAATTTGTTTTGAAGTGCTGGATGATGATGCGTTTTCATTAACCAATTTGCCATGATAGGCACAAAGGTTTGCGCAAGCAAATATGAAGCAATCATAGAAAAGCCGATAGCCATAGCCAATGGTAAAAATAAAGCGCCGGGAATACCTTTCATAGTCAGCGCAGGCGCAAAAACCGCCAGAATACAAAACAAAATGAGCAATTTGGGAAAAGCAATTTCTTTACATGCATCCCATATAGCTAGTGCTTTGGGTTTGCCGAGGGCAAAATGCTGGTGTATATTTTCTATAGTTACAGTAGACTCGTCAACCAGGATACCTATAGCTAATGACAAACCGCTTAGAGTCATAATATTAATGGTCTGATCAAATAGATAAAGAAATAAAACTCCTGTGATAACAGAGGTTGGTATGGTAAGTATGACAATGAGCGCTCCCCTTTTATCTCCTAAAAATAACAAAACCATTATGCCAGTAAGTATAGCTCCGATAGCTCCTTCGGTCACGAGACTTTTCACTGCATTTATTACATACAGAGATTGATCAAATTCGTAAGAAAGTTTTACATCTGGCGGCAAAAGGCTTTGAAAACGGGGAATTGATTTTTTTAAGCTTTGTACTACATCCCATGTGGAAGCATCAGCGGATTTGGTAATAGGCATATAAATAGACCGGCGGCCATTAACTAAAGCATAACTGCTGGTAATATCTGCGGCATCTTCCACTGTCGCCACATCTTTGAGATAAACATTATGAACGTTGCCTTTGAATAGTGGAATCTCTTCAAAATCTTTAATCTGTTTTATTTGTGTATTTGCAGGTGTGAGGTAATTATAATTTCCAATTCTTACATTACCTGCAGGAGAAGTCTGGTTATTATCGCGGAGTGCCTGCACAATTTGATCAGGAGTAAAGTTATGGGCCCTCAATAATTCAGGATCAATTTTTATGACTACTGTCCGCACATTGCCACCAAAAGGTGCTGGAGAGATTAAGCCCGGAATGGAAGTAAATGAAGAACGGATGTAAACATTAGCCAGGTCAAGCAGTTCATTGTTATTACGAACAGTGCTGCTTAATACCAATTGGCCAACGGGCAGGGTAGAAGCGTCAAAACGAATAATAAAGGGTGGTTGCGTGCCTGGCGGAAAGATTGCCTGTGCACGGTTTGTAAAAGCAGTTACCTCTGCCGCCGCCTGGGCCATATTCGTTCCTTCATAAAAAGAAAGTTTCATCAAAGTCAATCCCTGTATGTTTTTAGTTTCTATACTTTTTACTCCTGATACATACAGTAAAAGATTCACATATTGTTTTCCAAAATAACCTTCCATCTGAGAAGGAGTATAACCTCCAAAGGGATGAGAAATGTAAATTACCGGCAGATTAAGGTTTGGGAAAATATCTATTTTTATATTTCGGATGGCATTAATTCCAAAGAAAAATACTCCCGCAACTATCACGAGAACGGTAATAGGTTTTCTTAATGCACTTTTAATTAATCCCATGTTTATAAATAATCAATGAAAGTAATTATTAAAATTCTTTTATGAATATCCCAAAATCACCACTCGCCGCAGCTTTATACAACAGCGCCTGCCAAACATTGTTGTAGGCTATATCCCGGTCAGTTTCTGCACGGTTTAAAGCGTATAACGCCTGCGTGACATCTATAATACTTGTCAATCCATTTTTATACAAAACGCTTTTTTGCAGGTACGCATCAGATGCTGCTTTTACTTCTACCGGTACTTCATAAAAGTTGTGTAAAGCATTTTTTATTTTTGTTTTCGCTAAGATCATTTCATTTTTTAACCGCTGATTAGCAACCTCATATTCCTCTTTTAATCCCTGCGAGGTAAACCTCTGTGCTTCCACCTGCTGAGTTACTTTGAGGTAACCAGATAAATTCCAGATCATTCCTACTCCAACAAGATAATTTCCACGTGTTGGCTTTACGCCATCAGCATAACTTTTCGTATACCCGTTAAGGTTTGATGAATTATAATTATAATAAAAGCCGGAACCCCTTCCCTGAAAAATACTAAAGGCCGAAAAGGTTGGATACTTAAAAGTATTATAATATCTACTTTGTGCATTACTTAAGTTCACACGACTCTGGTAATATCTAAGCAAAGGATGATCTTCTTTCTTAAACACGGAAGATGTATCAATAGCGGCAGGTATCCTGGTAATAAAAACAGTATCGAGTGTAAATTCCTGAGTAGTGGAGGCCATTAATATAGAAAGCTGGTTGCTTTGTTCCTGCTCATTATCTATAGCTCTTGTAAGCAAAATTTTAGCATTCGATACTTCTGCATTCGCTTGTGAAGAGTCGACACCTGGATTTAGACCATTTTTAGCACGTGCTATGACTACAGTTGCAAGGGCCTTTGCCCGATCAAGATTTTTCTGCTGGGATAGTGTAATACGTTGTGCAGCCAATAAGTTTAAGTAGGCTGCCGCCACTCTTACCTTGTGTTGAAATTGTTCCTGTACGAGGTCTGCCTCATCCTGTACAACTGCCGCTTTAGCTGCCTGTACTTTTTCATGAGATCTGCCAAAGGCGAAAAAATCCCAGTTAATATTAGTCAGGTATAAAGATCCAAAGGCAGAGTTCCAGTTCTGCTTATCCATGGGAGGACCGGAAGAAGATGCACTTAATCCGCGATATCCATACAAGATTCCATTTTGACCATTTACGGTTCCATAATCCTGCTGCATTGAAATATTTAAATCAGGCAAATATTCTTTCCTGCTTTGTGCAACAGATGCTGCAGATGCCTTTATATAACTTGATTTGGCCTTTAAAGTGCCATAATTATTAATTGCAATACTTATTGCTTCTTTGAGAGTTACTACTTTTTGCTGGCTGTAAGTATTAAAAGTAAAAAAAAATACTAACAGAAATAATAAATAACGAATAAGTATATTTTTCAGCATGAAGTAAAAATATTCATTAAGTAGAATGAGACAAAGCTACAGGAGCATTTTTGCAGTAAGTGTTTAAATTTTCTTCCAGAGAGTATATCATAAATACTTAAATTAATACGGGAATAAGTTCATTATTCTTTCATGCTCTTGCTTTTCTTCATTTATCATCAATTGTTCAAATCTTCGTTTACCTGTTCCTTGTAATTTTTTAAACGTACATTTATAATAAAAATAGTTTTTCATCGTTAATTTATTATACTTATTATTTTATTTTTACAGACTTTGTAATTGCAGATAAAATCTGAGAGAATTTTGTTCGAAAAATTTTATTAGAATACAACTTTTGAAAATGGTTAAACAGGAAACAATAAGAAAAGGCAGTAAAGTATATTTTTCAGACACTAAAGATGAACCGGTTACAGTTTGGGATAATGACAATGGTTTGATTTCAGTGAAACTCGGAAAGATAGTCACAGCGGATGCCACTGAATTATATCCTGTTCCTTTAACTCCTGAAATAATAGCAAGATGCCCATTTATAAAAACAGATGAATTTGTATTCGAGGATCCTGAAGACGACATAGAACTGGAATATGATTATAATGAAGTTACTCATATGCATATTCATAAAAGTAATACCAGCTTACAGCTTACGGCATTACATGAACTTCAACATGCATATTGGGTTTTTACTAATAAAGAATTGCTATTTCGGTAAATTTTAAAATATTATTTACCTGCTGTTCCAACATTCTTGTTTTCAATATCTGCTGCCTGCCCATCTTTCTTATGTATTATTCTTAACATTGAAGGCAGTACAATCAATAACAAAGGTAATGCTATAATAAATCCGCCAATAACTGCAATGGCTAAAGGTTGGTGCAACTGAGCGCCTGTTCCTATCCCTAAAGCTAATGGCATCAATGCTATAATTGCTCCCAACGCGGTCATAAGTTTTGGTCTTAACCTGGTAGAAATCGAAAAGATAATTGAATCGTCTGCACTTTGAGTATGCAGAGCCTCTCTGAATTGCAGGTAAGTGAAAATTGCATTTTCACCTATAATCCCCACTATCATGATCAACCCCGTATAGCTTCCTACATTTAATGCTGTATTAGTTAGGTATAAACCAAGATAGCTTCCTGAAATACCTAAAACCGCAATAACTATAATTACAAGAGCTGCTAAAAAATCTTTGAATAAGAAAAGAATTACGCCAAATACCAGCAAGCTCGAAGTGATTAATATCATCAGCAGCTCACGAAAAGATTGTTGTTGCTGCGCGTACTCTCCGCCGTATTCAATATGGTAACCCTGAGGCAGTTTTATGTGTGACGATATTTCCTTTTGAATATCTTTTATAGTACTTCCCAAATCCCTGTTTTCAAGCCGGGAAGTTACTACCCCCATTGATTGAAGATTCTCTCTTTCAATTTCTGCATCACCTGCATTTAGCTGAACGGAAGCCAGTTCTGTTATTGCTTTTAATTTTCCTGATGGTAAAAATATTTGAAGATGCTTTATCCCTTCTACGCTTTGACGGCGGCTTTCAGGATAAAGTAATCTCACGGTTGATAATTGTTCTTTTTCTAAAATGTTTCCTGCCACAACACCTTGAAGTGAAAGCTGCACCTGCGATTGAAAATTTGCCGGTGTTAATCCAAACTGTGCAAGTTTTCCATTGTCTGGTATAATACTTACTGATGGGCCTGCAATCACTATTCCGCTAAATACATCGGCCGTTCCCTGCACCTTTCCTAAAATGTCTGCGACCTGGTTAGAATAGTCGTGAAGCTTATTTATATTATCTCCAAATATTTTTATTTCAATTGGCTGGACCGATGTCATCAAATCTCCCAGCATGTCTCCAATCACCTGTCCGAAATCTATCTGTAATGCCGGTTGAGATGATTCTATTTTCTTCCTTATATCAGCAATTACGTCATCAGTAGTCCGATCTCTCTTTTTCTTTAGTTGTATTAAATAATCACCTGTATTGGGCTCGGTAATAAAAAATCCCATTTGTGTCCCTGTTCTTCTTGAATAAGCCGAAACTTCAGGAGTAGAGGTTATAAGTTTTTCTGCCTGCCTTAATATCCTGTCTGTTTCTTCCAAAGAGGTTCCGGGAGGGGATTTATAATCCATAACAATACTTCCTTCATCCATTTCAGGTAAAAACCCTGTTTCTAATTGAGGAAGAATTAAATAGATAGCAACAGCAAGTGCAGCAATGATGATAAAGCTGATATATGGTTTATGAATGAAAAAAGAAACCCATTTCTGCTTCTTCAATTCATGGGGCTTCTCAATTCTTTTCCGTTTAAAATTTTTTTTATTCCTGCTAAGAAACAGGTAAATAACAGGCAGTAAAATCCATGTTACAAAGTATGAACATACTAACGTAATAATCATGGTGTTGGTCATAACTTTAAAGTAAGCGCCTGCAATCCCTGTCATCATTTCAAAAGGAATAAATATTACGATGGTACTGATGGAAGAGCCAATCATGGCAGGAAGCAGGTAATGAATTGCTTTCTGTACGACTACGTCATTAGGCTCGTCAGGATGTTCTTCATGAGAACGATGTATTTGCTCAACTACCACAATGGCATCATCTATTATTAAACCAATAGCTGCTGCAATGGCTCCAAGCGTCATGATGTTTAAAGTGTATCCAACCGAATATATGGATATAAGGGAAAGACAAATCGTAACAGGAATGGTAATAAGAATGGTTGCACTTGCCTTTACTGATCGCAGGAAAATAATGGCCACAATAATTGCTAATAATAGCCCGATCCATAAGCTGTCTGTAACACTTTTAACTGAATCGTTTACAAAATCTGCCTGTACATAATAAGGTTTAATGCTGACGCCTGACGGTAGAATTTTCTTCAAATCTTCAACCTTTTTTTTCATTTCATTCGAAAGAGAAATCAGGTTAGCATTTGGTTGTTTTACAACTGCCACCAGCAATCCTTCGCGTCCATTGGCATTTATTTTTGTATATTCTACGGCTTCATCAATTTTTACGTCTGCGATATCTTTTAGCTGAATAATTCTTTTCCCATTGTTTGATACAATTACATTCTGCAATTCTTCAAGCGTGTGAACTGTTGCGTCGGTTACAGTTAAATAAAGCAGCCTGTAGTCAGAGACATAGCCATTTGACTGAATGAAGTTTGTCTGGTTAAGAGCAGCAGTTAATGCATCAGGTGTAATGGAAAGTGTGCTCATTTTCTGGGTATTCAGCGTAAGCCAATACTCCTTTTGCTTTCCGCCAATAATTCTAACTTCCGCTACACCTGCCACCTGCGATAAGAAAGGCTTTACCGTGTACAGCGCTATTTGCTTCATGTCAATGGGTGTACGGCTTTGGCTGTTTGTTTCCAGAGTGTAACCAATCACAGGAAGAATGGAAGGGTTCATCTTCTCAACAGTTATCTGGACACCGGGAGGTAATGAGCCGCTTATTTCTGCAATTTTCGACTCAATGCGTTGCTGACTTAAGTCAACATTAGCGTCCCAGTTGAGAAAGGCAGACAGCTCGCAACTGCCTCGGCTGGTAGTACTGCGAACATAATCAAGGTCAGGTATCTGTTTTATGGCATTTTCTAAAGGTTTTGTAACTGTAACCATCATTTTATTCACAGGCTGCAGGCCCGCATCTGCAATTACTTTTATTTTAGGAAATGTTATTTCAGGAAACAAAGAAGTTTGCAGTTTACTATAAGCAAACAAACCGCCTGCTATTATTAAAACAATAATAACAGCAAGCGGGTTTTTGTATGATATAAAGAAGTTTTTCATTGTTATTATTGGACCTCAGCTATTAGCTTTAAGCAACAAGCTATTAGCCCGTAAAAATATTTTTATAATAAGAAATAACATCTGTTAATATCTTTTCAGATGCTATTAAATGATGATTTGAAAGAACAGGAGCATTTAATCCGTTATCAATTATAAGCTGACTATTTTCAATTACTCTTGCTTCATCCCATAATTGTTCTTCAATGAATGATTGTAATAGTTTTGTTCCACCCTCAACTAATATGCTCTGAAGTTGTAACTCATAGCAAGCTTTCAATACACGGCTGACAAAAGACATGTGTTTATCCAATTTATAATAAAGCACGTTTTCCTGTTCTTCGTACTTAACTAAATTTAAAATGATTGTCTTTTGTTTCTTATCGAAGATTTGTAAGTCATTTGGTAATCGTAAATTTAAATCCACTGCCAATCTTACCGGGTCTGGTCCTGACCAGTGTCTTGTATTTAATGCAGGATTATCCTGTAAAGCAGTTTTTGTTCCAACCATAATGCCTGCTTCTTCACTTCTCCATTTATGAACCAACCGGTTACTATAGGCATTACTTATTAAAACTCTTGAAAAATCAGCATTGGCAATTTTTTGATTTTTACTTTGCGCCCATTTTAAAATAATGTAGGGTCTTTTGTTAATATGAAACGTAAAAAAACGTTTATTAAGTTCTTTACATTCATTTTCAAGAACTCCCGTAATTACCTTAATTCCTGCATTGTTAAGCTTTTCAATTCCTTTTCCATCCACCTGTTCAAAGGGGTCCCGGCATCCTATGACTACTGTTGGTATTTTATGTTTGATAATTAAATCAGCGCAGGGCGGTGTTTTACCAAAATGCGCACAGGGTTCTAATAAAACATAAATAACAGATTTTTCAATCAGATGTTTATCTTCCTCTTTTACACTATTTATGCAATTTACTTCTGCATGTGCCTGCCCATATTGTTGATGGTACCCCTCTCCTATTATTCTGTCTTCAAATAACAGGACAGATCCAACCATGGGATTTGGCGCTGCACGACCTGCTGCCAATCTTGCGAGTTCGATGCATCTATGCATGTATAGTTGGTGTTGTTCCATCTTTTAAGGCTGCAAAAGTAATTTAAAAAAATAGTAGCATTGCATTATGACTATACACCTGGCGTACCAGCGGATATTAGCGCAATTGTATGAAGTCTACGATAACCGTGAAGCAGCAAATATTGCTGATATGGCAATAGAGCATATTACAGGACAGCGAAAAATTGAACGTATAGTTTATAAAGACCTGCCTGTAAATGAAGTGCAACAAAAACAATTAGAAAAGATAGCGGACGAACTATTAAACCACCGGCCTATACAATATGTTTTAGGTGAAGCCTGGTTTATGGACATGAAATTAATAGTTAATGAACATGTTTTGATTCCAAGACCGGAAACTGAAGAACTGGTACAATGGATATCAGACGATATAAAAAAATCAGGTAATAAGGATGTTTTATTAATAGACATAGGTACAGGAAGCGGTTGTATACCGATTGCATTGAAAAAAATAATACCGGCGGTAACAGTTTCAGCGGTTGATGTATCTAATGATACTTTACACGTTGCGAAATTAAATTCCACTGAGCTAAAGGCAGATGTTAATTTCCTTCAGTTAGATTTTTTGAATGAAGAAGAATGGAGTCGATTGGGTAAATATGATATAATTGTAAGCAACCCTCCATACATTAAACAAAGTGAAGAAGCAGCAATGAGAGATAACGTATTAAAATATGAACCACATCTTGCCTTGTTTGTTCCAAATGAAGATGCTCTTTTGTTTTATAAGGCAATAGCAAAATTCAGCCGCGAACATTTAAAGCCGGAAGGAAGTGTTTATGTTGAAATAAATGAAGTTTTGGGAGAAGAGGTTGTTGAAGTTCTAAACAGTTCCGGATTTACCTCTGTTGTGGTTAAAAAAGATATGCAGGGGAAGGATAGGATGGTGAAGGCGAAAATGGTCTAAGGGAAAGCTGTTTCTTTTTCATAAACTAAATAATCATCAGTTTCACATTCTGCTTTATCATCTGGTTCATATACTACCACATGCATAATATATTTTAATTCCTCTTTAGCCTTCTGAGCAAGCATCGTAATAATATTTTTGAGTTCAGTACTATACCGTTCAATTTGATGTTCTGATTTTAGATTTAAAACAAATTTATCAGAATGATATAATCCACCAAAATCCACTTCGGACAACCAGATTTGAGAGTATCTTTTTCCAGTATTATTACTTTCGTTAAATACGTTGTGAAGTTTATTTACAAGTGCTTTTGTATCCATGCCATTACCTCTTTAACCGAAATTACAAAATCTTTTACATACTTAAAATTTCTACCTGTTAAATATCTTGAATTCTCGTCCCACTTAACAACAGAAGACCAATGTAACAAAAATGTTCATTGGTCTCTAACTCATTATTAAAATCTGTATAAATGCCTGATAAAATAAACAACTGGATATAATCATGCACTTTATATGGCTTGGTTATCACACTTTCGTTCTTTAGCCTTTTTCTTTCGGCATTATCAAAATCAAAAAAATCAGGAATGCCAAGAGTCTTACAAACTCTTGCTTTTAATAACAATTCGATTGCGTAACCTGCAAGGTAATAAGCACTGTCAAACCTGTCATTGTCTAATAGACATTCTGCATCCCCAAGTTTAGCATATGCTAATGCTTCAATATCTGATTGAGTTTGCATACAATCTTATTTCACTCCGTTATTATCAACAGCCATCACAGGAGTTGCGCCTAATCTTTTAATTACCTGCATTACTTTGATAGCGGTACCGAGGTGAGAGGTACTGTCGCCGTTAATTACTACAGAAGGCTTATCACTTTCTTTTGCAAGAAAAGTTTTTAACTCTGTCTCTAACTGATCCATACCCACTTTTCTTTGGCCCAGGTATAGGTTTTGATTCTTGTCTACTGTAATGACTACAGTTTGCTTTGATTTTGTATTGCTTTTTGCTTTGGGGTTAGATACTTTGATTACATTAGGATTGGCCAATGTAGATACAATAAGGAAAAACAATAAAAGAATAAACAATATATCGTTCAATGCACCAGTGTGTACTTCGGGATGAGCTCTTAATCTGTTACGAATATTCATTGAGTGATTTCAATTTTTTAAAGAATGTATGCTTATTGTTTTTCCCTTTTCAATATTTGTAATGACTTGTATTAAACGACCCTTTATAAAATGAAACAAAAAGCTCAACAGATAAATAAAAGTTGAACGGTTCCGATCAATCGGAAGCAACGATGACTAATTATTAGCAATAAAGCTGGTAACCAAACATCCTTATCCCTTATTCCCTTCTTCCTAACTTCTCACCTCACTAAATAACTGTCCTGACCTATTGACCCACTGACTTAATAACTTAATAACTCAATGACTTAATGACTATCTGGTTGGCTCCTGCAAAACATCTATAAAATCAGAACTTGCCACTTCCATTCTGTTGGCTGTTTTATCTATTTGAGTGGTTAAATAGTTGTGACCAACATAAGCAATCAAACCTATGATAAGACCGGTTGCAGATGTAACCATCTTTGTATAAATACCGCCTGCAATGGTATTCAAAGTGTATTCACCTGTGCTGGCAATGCCATAGAATAACTGCACCATGCCGATGATGGTTCCGAGAAAACCAAACATCGGGGCGATACCGGCAATGAGCGAAAGTATATTTAAGTTTCGCTCCATTTTATACATCTCAAGCTTGCCTACATTTTCCATGCTTTTTTCGATAGCATCAATTGGTTTGCCTATCCGCTGCAAGCCTTTGTCTATAATTCTTGCAACAGGATTGTTGGTATTGCGGGCTAATGTACGGGCGGCGGAAAGATTACCGGTCATGATGTTGTCGCGAATCATGCTCATAAAGTTTCCCTCTATGTTACTGGCTTTTCTAATAGCAATCAGTCTTTCGAAAAACACAAAAATGGCGACAACCAACAACAGGTACAAAGGATACATGATAAATCCGCCTTTGGCTAATAAGCCCCACAATGAAATTTGTTCTGCTGTGGGCAGAGCCGCTGCTGACATACCGGTTGAATCTGCTGCTTGCTGTGAACCAATCTGAAGTAATAACCACATAGTTCTTTATAATTGTTTACTATTATATACGATGTAAATGTAGATTATACGTCTATAGTACTGGCTTTAAGATTTCAAGATATGTTAATAACAGTTCGACGAATGTAATTGCTTTACTTTTAACTCGCTGCGTGATAAGCTGTTAAAGTTTGTCTAATGCTTGTCTTGACAGAAGCTATAAGTTGCAAGCTATTAGCCGCAAGCTGCGAATAATCCTTTTAATTCAATAAATCATGGTTCTATGCTTCTAATTCTTTATCATTTTTCCTCAATCTGTTTTTATTTTCAATTTTGTGTAAAACAGAAATGCAGATGGTTAACCACAAAACACTCAGGCAAAAACCTGCAATCACATCGCTGGCATAATGGACATGCAGGTACACTCTGCTTGTTGCTATTAGTGTTGCAAAAATAAATAATGCAATTGTTCCTATCCATTTCAACCAATTACTTATTTGGGTCTCCCACAAAATATAAATGAGTAAACCGCAAAAAGTAAATGATGAAAAAGAATGCCCACTTGGGAAGCTAAATCCTTTTACATTAGCTAATAACGGATCTAAAGGTCTGTGACGTTTAAAAATATTTTTAATTGAAAACAAGAGGGTTACACTGCTAAGACCAATTGCAGCTATATTAAAAGAGCGTAAGGTGTTTCTTTTAAAAAAAAGAAAGTACAACACTAAAACACAATATGCGGTAAATAAAAACTTCTGAGACCCAAAAAAAGTAAGAAATATCATTTTACCAGTAATAGCAGCAGTTGTATAACCCCTGAGAAATTGAAAAACACTATTATCAAAACCTGTTTCCTTTTCAAGTACAATTTCATCTGTTATAAAAAGAAAAACCAAAAGAATAACAATAAATATTGCTAATACAATTAAAAGCCTGAATGAGATCCCTTTTACTTTTTCATTTGTTTGAGATGGGTCAGTATTCATTAATTACCGAGTATATTTAACGCCAAGAAGCACGAAGGTATCACAAAGCATCGCTAAGTTTTACAAGAATTTTAGCGAACCTTTGCGTATCCCTTGTGGCCGTGCAGGAAAAAAATCTGAGTTGTAAAGAAGCTTTGAAACTATAAAACTAACAATTCAAAATGTATAAACCAGCCCAGGTATTATTTGTTTATTAAAGTACTGCAAATTAAAAGAAACGGGTTGATGAGCAGGCTTACCGGCTTGTCTTATCTTTGAATACCTGTGAAAATTATTCACCACCTGTCTCCCGCTCAGATAACCTATCATGCCGCCTGCTAAAATATCTATAGGCCAATGTTTGTTTTCTGTCAGCCTACTTAGTCCTATTAACGTAGCTGCACTGTAAGACAAAATAGGGATCAAAGGTTTGTCTCTGTATTCCATCGCATATACCGTGGCAGCCGCAAAAGCTGCAGTAGTATGTCCTGACGGAAATGAAGAAAAATCTTCTCTGCTTAACTTTTTTCCATCGGGTCCCTTTTTAAAAGCATAAAAAGGACCGTGAAAGATTGGACCTCTTTTATTGGTACGCGAATCAGTATAGTAAGGTCTTTGCTCACCCGCTGCATATTTAGCAATAAAAGATATTCCAACTGCTGTAATATAAGCCTGTGTAGCAAGAGCAGTAGTTGTCTTTTCCTTCTGGGTTTTAAAAATAAGTCCGTAGGCATAAAAACCGGCAATAGCATATAGTTCGTAAGCTCCTCCAAACCGGGTAACATATTTACTTACAGAAGCAAGGCGGGGATTATTATTACTAAGATTTGAAGCAAAGTGATTAACAGGTTTGTTAGTCAAAGCAACACCGCCTGTTAAAAGAGCGAAACCACCCACTTTCAGCCAATCTTTTCCTTTTGTATGAAGCGGTTTTGTAGCCTGTTGTTTAATGTCATCCCCCAACAAGGTAAGATAAGTGCCAAAATCAAGCTTTGCGCCTTCATATACAACAGGGCTTATATTATTTTTCTTCCCGTTCTTAAGTGTGTCTTGTTGTACACTTAAACTATCAAGCTTTTTTACTAAAGTATCTGTTTGCTGTGAAAATCCTGCTGCCGGGATCAACATCAATATCACTAAAAACCTGCTCAATACCTTCATAATCTTTAGTTCATTTACAGCTTCACCGGCAGGCTTTCTTTGTGTCCTGCAAATAGCGGGAAGATTTGCAATTGCGGGAGAATAAACCCGCTTTTAAGACACAAAAAACAGCAAAAATATTATTATTTTGAGATGGAATATAAACGCTTTTTCTGCCAATTATTATTTATTTTTCTACCACTAACACCTGAAAAGTTCCGGGAATCATCTTTGGTCTTTCTCTTTTATCTGCATTTGCTGCAAGAGGCTCAAATTCTGCAGCAGGCAAGTATAGCTGGTGAGTTTCCTGATCTAAAGCTATTGTTCTTGCTCCTCGTTTGGTAACAATATTTTCCAATAGCTTATAATCATTTGCGCATCTTCATGTACTACAGATAAAGAGCCTTCACCATTTGACGTAAAAATGTTTTTTGTTGTCTCATCAAAAGCTACGCCGTCGCAACCATCCCCAATCGGCAGTTTAGAAATCACCTTTCCGTTTAGTGCATCTGACACAATCAATAATTTATCACATCCTGCAAATAATCTTTTTGTTTTTTTATCGTAAGCCAGTCCGGTAGGTTCTTCCCCGGGTGCAATTGACCAACGATTTTTTAGTTTTAGCGTACGAGTATCAACTTCAGCAATTTCACTTTTATCCTCTACGTTTATATATAATTTACCTGCATCATCGGAAACAGCAGTTTCTGGCTTTCCACCTAATGAAATGGTTTTTATAACTTTGTCTGTGGCAGGATCAATTATAGAAAGGTCTTTGCTCTTTCCGTTGCAGGTATATATTTTTTTAGAAAAATTATCATACGTAATTGCATCGGGGTTTTCACCTGTTGGAATTTGCCTTAACGTCTTTTCTGTTTTTAAATCAAAGACGGTTACATTATTTGTTCGTCCGTTACTTATATAACCTTTGTTTATGCTTTTTACAAATGCAATTCCATGAACACCTTGTGTATTTTCAATTACACCTATACTATCGCCATTATTCTTATTTACAATATTTACTTGTGTACCATGAGAAATATACAGCTTGTCCTCATTTACCGCCAGGTAATCCCACCCACCTGGACTGGTTATGTGAAATGTTTTCACAATGTGGAAACCTGAAGAATTCTGAGCATTTGCTGTTGCAAAAAATGCAAAACAAAACAATAATGCAGTGATCACTTTTATCATAATAATAAATTGATGAAAATAATAAATAAAACTATCAGTGTATAGTCTTTGGCTTGTTTGCAGGCTTTCTCAAGGTACTTGCCCGCGGCTTTTGTGTTCGATGAGGATAACGCCTTTCCAAAAAAGGTCTATCTCACCTTTCGCCTCACCCCGGCCCTCTCCTCGCGGAGAGGGAGTAACGCAGGCTTTGATTTTTTCTTCTTGAGGATAAGGGTTAGGGATGAGGCGAACCTGTTGTTCAAAAGTCTCCACTCTTCGGCGGCTTATTCCAAATACATTAAAGAAATCATCCCAGAGAGATTTGGCTTCGGCTTCTTTGCTTACTTCGTCTTTCCATTCCTGGGTGAAAGCGAGTATTCTGCTTTTTATATCGTTCCAGCTTAATGACATATCTTAATGTTAGTTCGAAACGGAAATATAAGATTTTCATTGGTTGTTGTTAAAATAAGTTGTTGTTAAAACGAGTGTGTAAATCATCGTCAAATTGCAGACCTCACTCCAACCCTCCCCAAAGGAGAGGGAGGAAAGCAGACAACATTTGTATTTCTCACTCTGCCTTTGGAGGGGTCAGGGGTGAGGTTCACTGATTCTTCTATCTAATTATTATATTGTGTCTCAAATCAAACCTGCTGACACTTATGCATAAAGGACGTTTAGAAGCATTTAGCGATGGGGTTATTGCTATCATCATTACTATCATGGTATTAGAACTGAAGGTGCCCCATGGCGGAGACTGGGCATCATTAAAACCTCTGCTGCCTGTGATAGTCAGTTATATTCTTAGCTTCATTTATATAGGTATTTATTGGAACAATCACCATCACATGATGCAAGCTGTTCAATCTATCAACGGAAGCATTCTTTGGGCTAACCTGCATTTGCTTTTCTGGCTTTCTTTGATCCCTTTTGTTACCGGATGGATGGGTGAGAATCATTTTGCTAAGGCGACCATTGCATTGTATGGATTTGTGTTGCTTATGAATGGAATAGCATACTCTATACTTTCAAATGCATTAATAAGGCGTCACGGTAAAGACTCTGCACTTGGCGCTGCGGTTGGAAATGGAAACAAAGGAAAAATATCAGTGATTACTTATATAACAGCTATTTTATTATCACTTGTCAATTCTTGGATAAGTTTTGCATTGTATGTGATCGTTGCAGCCATCTGGTTCATTCCCGACAGAAGAATCGAGCAGAAGTTAGATCACCATGAACCCGTTAGGTCTTAGTAAAACCGAGATACAGTTTTATTATATTCGGTACTTTCATAGCAGTTTTCTAATATTATACTTCGTATTATTAATATTTGTTCAGGCATCAATTAGAAGCTTCAGTTAATAGGGGCAGTGTTTATGTAAAAAAAAACCACAAACAAATGTGGCTTTTTCTTTACATAAACACTAGGAGTTGCACTGGGTGCTTTATTGATTTATTGACCTAATGACTTGTTGTTACGCTTTTTCTACAGATGCTTCATAGTTTACATGATTTTCTGCAATGCCCGTAAGAAGCACGTCTGTTTGTTTCTCCTCTTCTAATGTAGTGTGCAATAATGCGGATACTTCAGAAAGTCCTAAAGTTGAAGCAAGCTGCGCTAATCCGCCATAGGTTGCAATTTCATAATGCTCTACTTTTTGAGCAGCGAATATTAATCCTACATCCCTGGTGGCTGTTTTTGAATCTGTTTCTGTGATTATCCCCTCCCCTTCTTTTATAATTCCTTCAATTGCCTCACAGGTTTTACCTTTTGCTTTCTCGCCCAAAAGTTCAAATACCTGCTCTAATCGTTCCACTTGTTCCTGGGTCATAGTAAGATGACTTTCAAATGCCTGCTTTAACTCCTCTGAAGTGGCGGCTTTTTTCATTTTAGGAAGCGTTTTTGCGATTTGCTTTTCCGCATAATAAATATCTTTTAACTCATCCACGAAAAATTCTTTTAATAAGGAATTTGCGGCGCCTTTGCCTGCATTCTTTCCAATAACTGCGTTTGATAACTTTGCCATAATAAATAGATTTATATCACTGACATAAATTTTTATACCAGCTTTTATTCGTCTACAGTTGCTCTAAAAATTTAAAAATAAAAGGGATTTGCTGTAAATGAAAATACACAGTTATTATTCATAGTGTCTCCCGACAAAAAGGAACCACCAGAAAAATAAAGTTCAAAAATTCTTATGGATACAGACAGATAACGTATCTTAATGTCGTGTATAAATAAGGCTGGGAGAAAAGGATACTAACTGTTTTTAAAATGCTCACTCATCTTTTTAGGGAAATCTGCAAGTGCAATTTCAGGTTCAGCAATTTCGGGGTGCCATAGTTTTTCCCATTCAAAACTAAAATAACCGGTATAACCGCCATTATTCAAAGCATCAATTCCTTCAAAAATTGGCGCTTCACCTTTGCCTAACAACGTATATTGCTCTTTGCCGTTGACCATGTTCAAATCTTTGATATGCGTGTGCCTTACATATTTGTTCAACTTTTGATAAGCGTGCGTAGGGGGTTCTTTTGTTACTGACCACATATTTACAATGTCCCAGACCAACCCTACATGTTTATGTTCCGCAGCCCGCATGATGGTTTCGAGGTCGTCACTTTGTACAACCTGTCCATGAGATTCCATTAAAACAGTTACATCGCTTCCTTTGGCGTAATCACCTAATTCTAATAGACCTTTTACAATAAGATCAATAGTGGCATTACGATTCTGGTCTTTAGGAAAATCATTTGGGAAAACCCTGATATAGGGACATTTTAGTTGTTCAGCAAGATCAATAAACTGTTTTGCCTCATCTATATTTTTTTTACGCTCTGCAATATCACGATGGTGCAAAGATGAGGAGGCTCCAAGATTAACAATTTTAAGTCCTTTGTCTTTTACAAATTTGTTGGTTGCTGCAATTTTTTGCGGACTGCTGAATTCTGCACATTTAGGCAAATCCATCTGGCGCTGAATAGTTCGTATCTCTAAGCCATCATAACCATTTTCTTTTGCAAAATTTACTATCTTTTCAAAAGACCAGTCCGGACAGCCTAATGTAGAAAACGAAAGAAGTGGTTTAGCTTTTTTTAAATCAAATGCATTTCCTGCTATTGCCAATGCAAGAAGGGCAGCAGTATTCTGCAAAAAGTCTCTGCGAAGGTATTTTTTCATTTTAAACGGAAATCAATAAAAGTTTAATAGAATTGAACAAAGTATTATATACATGCTGAAAGATATGTGAGAATTTTTTAAGTATCGCACCTAAAACGTTCTTCTAAAAAGCAATAACTTTTATTTGTCGGGCAGAGAAAACAGCAGACAAAGTTTGAGGGATGTGATAAAAGACCTCCGGGGGAAGATGTATTACAGGGATCTGAATTTGACTTACCCGTTGGAAGACTAAACAAAAAGCCTGACTTTTAGCGTGATTGAATACAATAAAAAATTATCCATGCTTTTTAGGAATGGATAATCTTTTATGAAAAAAAACTTTCTTATCAGGCTTTCAAAGGTGCTTTCTCAGCAACCACTCTTCCTTTATAATACAATTTACCTTCGCTTACATGGGCGCGATGACGTACATGTAATTCACCTGTTGTAGTGTCTCTGCTTAAAGTCACCGGCTCAGCTTTATAATGGGTTCTTCTTTTAGCAGTTCTTTGTTGCGAATGTCTTCTTTTAGGATTAGGCATATCTTAAATTTTAAATATCAAAATAGTTTATTGTAAATCTTTAAATTGGTCAAGTCCTTTCCAGATAGAATGAGTTTCTGCGATTTTTGCGTCCTCTTCCATCTTTTTAAGCTTCTCAAGTACTTCTAAGTTACATTGGGGTCCGCCAACCTCATCTTCTTTACACATTCTCTGCATCGGAATGCTCAGGTTGATAAATTCATAAATCCAATCTGCTATATGTAAATGACTTTCTCCTTTGCTTATATAGTATACATCAGGGTCTTCATCCCTCTCATTCATAAGATCAGGGTCATCAACCATTTTCACTACCATATTAAATTCATCCCATAATTGTAACTGCAAATTATTTCCGCACCTGTCACAAATCAGTTCAACTCGTCCGTCTACGTCAAATTTCAACAGCATAAACCCAGTCTTTTTGTCCAGCTTTAGTTTCACTACTGCCTCGCAATTTCTAAAATCCTGCTGCTGAAAAGGCTCAAAAAATTTATCACTTATCTCATAGCTAAAACTATGCTCTCCCGGCTTCAAGCCCACGAACGCAATCTCATATTCTCTCCTATGGCTCATAGACATTTTTTTGGGCTCGCAAAGGTAGCTATTTCTGCTTAATAATCACCATAATATTATAATAAGTATCTATCGGATTAGAAATTTATTTTTAAAAAAGCAGGTGTTTTCTGTGCGTCTTTACCTGCGAGCTTAAGCATTACAAAATTATAATTTCAAATTAACAGCTAACCTTATCTTCGTAAATACAGTATGGAAACGAGTAAAAATTTTAAAATATCTACAATTATAGCTGCATCCTTTATTCTCATAACCATTGTATTTATAAAGGTTGCCACTTTCTATCCCTACTGGATAGAAAAAAATTATAGCAGGGGCATATACCTCAATATTTCATCGCTGTATCGTAAAATATTTGGACGGCTGCCTTTTAGTGCAGGTGATGTTTTATACGCCGCAGCAGGAGTTTTTTTGTTGATAAATATTGTTAAGCTATTTAAAAATTTAATAAAGCGGCGTTTTGAAAGAGGAAATGTAAAAAGAACCATTGTAAAAGCATTTTTCATTTTATCAATTATATATATTTATTTTAATTTGTCATGGGGACTGAACTATAATCGTCCTGGCATAGCAGATCAGTTGCAATTATATACCGGTAAGCACAGTGAACAGGATTTAAAGCTAATAACAGATACTTTACTGAAAAAAGTGAATGAATGCCGGTTGATGATAGGAGACCGAAAAATTAAATACAAATCTTATCCTCAAATCTTTTCCGAAGCTCAAGCTGCCTATCGCCAATCCGCCACCGCCGGGTTTTCTTTTCTTGCATATAATACAAGATCAGTAAAACGATCTATGTATGGAAGAATGGGAAATTTTCTTGGCTTTCTTGGATACTATAATCCTTTTACAGGTGAAGCTCAGTTAAATCTAACTATGCCACGCTTTCTTATCCCCTATGTCACCTGCCACGAAATTGCTCACCAGTTAGGTTATGCCAGCGAAAGTGAAGCAAATTTTGTTGCTTATCTCGCTGCCGTAAGGTCGCCGGATACTTTATTTCACTACTCAACATATTTCGATCTGTTTAATTATGCAAACAGGGAACTTTTCTCAATAGATTCCGCAGCCGCAAAAAATAATTATAAAAAACTCAATCCTTTGGTAAAAACCGATGTTGAGGAGCTTAGAGAATACTGGCGAAAAAGTGACAACTTTTTTGAGCCCGTTATAAGAGTTTTTTACGACCGTTATTTAAAGGCCAACCAGCAAAGTGAGGGAATAGAAAGTTATAATGACGTAACAGGATGGCTAATTGCATATTCAAAAAAATACGGCAAACTTTAAGTTATACTCCACCCTGTTCTCAAAAATCATTTCATTTTCAGGGCTCATTTAAAACTTATTCTTCCACATCATACTTTCAACAGGTTTATTAGGCTGGCCGCTATATTTTGCATTCGCCTTATTGTTATATTTTACCTGCACTTCACCATCTACCGGAAAATAAATCAGCTGGCCCACAGGCATTCCCTTATATATACGCACCGGTTGTTTGCACGATATTTCCAGAGTCCAGTTGCCGCAAAAGCCTACATCTCCTTTACCAGCAGTTGCATGGATATCAATACCAAGACGACCTGTTGATGACTTGCCTTCGAGGAAAGGAACGTGAGCATGCGTTTCGGTATATTCATCAGTGGCACCGAGGTAAAAATGCTGTGGCAGCAAAACAAATCCTTCTTCCGGTATTTCAAAATGTTTTATTGTGTTATGTTTTTTTGCATCCAGGATATCATCAACATAAGTGGCAAGCCATTTGCCCAGATGTACATCATAGCTATTGCTGCCCAGGTTTTCTCTTTCGTAAGGTTCAATTTTGATGGTGCCTTTTTTCATTTCTTCCAGTATCCGTTCGTCCGATAAAATCATTATTGTTTCTTTTTATTAACTTAATATTTTTTTTAGTTGGTCAACTTTATCTTTTATATAGCATTCTCTTTGATATCGGGATGATGCTTGTTTTAAAGTAATATCTTTTGGAGCTTTTTTACTCCCTTTAAGGGATGAGGGCTTTACTCTCATGATACAATGTTTCAGGATCAATATCGGCTTGGTTTGCCCATTCGACAGTATCAAAAGTTACTTTTGCTGTTTTAAAAACGCTTTCATCTTTTAAGCCCTGAAATATCCCGATTTCCAAATAAGGCTTCATGTCAAAAACCTTTTGTTCCCCGTTCTTAAATGTTAGGCGGAGCAGATAATTACTTAAAGGTTGTACATTGGTTACTGCAAAAAACATGTCTATTTATTTTAAAGGTTCTATTACAAATGGTTTTTCCCCGTTTTGGCATAATGCCCAATCTGCTAATAATTCCTCCCTGTGTATTTCTATCCATGCCACTACTAATCTTACTTGTTTGGCTGGTAGCTTTCCTTCCAGTATTTCACAGGAGTTGATTTCGACAGTAGCAGAAAAATTCTGGTAATAAACATGAATATGAGGAGGATTATGCTCCTTCGGTGCATAATACATTCTGATAATTAACCCAAAAAACATGGAAAGTGTAGGCATTTATTGTACTATTTCTTCAAATTAAAGAGTTCACTTTGTAAAGGGCAAGTTAGATTATTCAGGCAGATTGAACAGAATCTCATTATATTTTAAAATTTCCTTTACCCTCCGCTGTTAACATACGCTTAATATCTAAACAATCTGTATTTTTACAATCTGACAAGTATAATATAAAAGAATGCGCACCTTTATTTTAATTTCTTTTTTATTCGTTGCTGCAACTGCTGATGCGCAAACTTTTTTGCCGGGCAGTTTTATAGATAACAGTTTCCGGGGCAACCTTCTAAATAATATTCATGCTAATGACAGCGCTTTTAAAAAGAAATGGTTTCTCAGCAAATACAGTGGAATTTCTACAGGTTTCTCTTTTTTTAAGGGTGGAAATGCAACCTTTGTTTCCGCACCTTTAGATTTGCAGCTAAACCGGAGGCTTAATAATAATTTGTTTGCTTTTGCGGGTGTATCTGCAGCTCCATCTTATGTAAATTTCAATTCAACATTTCTGAATGCAAATTTTAATAAAGTGAATGCAAAAAATTCATTTAAATCAAGTGCTTTGGAAATATATTCAAGAGCAGAACTGGGTCTGCAATACATTAATGATGAAAGAACGTTTTCAATCTTAGGAAGCATTGGAGTTGAAAGAAGCAGTTTTCCAATGCCGTTTTATATACCATCTGATATTAATCAATCTAAGCCGAATGGCGCTTTAAGAAGATAGTATTGTATAAATTCTATACCTTTTTAGTATTCTTAAACTCATTTCTTAAAAGCCATTGCAGTATCTTTTCACGTTGGTCTCCCTGTATAATTATTTGTCTGTCTTTGACACTGCCACCTGTTCCGCAAAAGTTTTTTAATTTTTTTCCAAGGTCTTCAAGGTCTTCTTCTTTACCGATAAAGTTCTCTACCAGAGTAACAGCTTTACCAGCTCTTTGTTTTTTGTCTAATATCACTTTTAATTTTTGCTGATTTGGCAATAAGGTTTCCTGAACTTCTTCCGGCTCCTTCTCAAACTTAAAATTTGGATCAGTGCTATATACAAGGCCGTTGCTGTCGTGTTTATTTTTCTTGCTCATTTTATTAAAAAATTGATAATTGCAAATGACGATTACAAAGTTATATTTCTGCTTTTAAACTCAAATCAAGACTTTTTGCCTGGTGTATCAATGCTCCTGCACTTATATAATCAACACCTGTTTTTGCATACTCTTCCAGGTTTTGCAGGTTTATTCCTCCGCTTGCTTCAGTTTCAAATTTACCTGCAATCAATCTAACAGCTTCAGTGATTTCTGCAGATGAAAAATTGTCAAGCATTATTCTTAACACTTTTCCTTCTCCCATTTGCAGTACTTTCTTTACATCTTCGAGCGTTCTGGTCTCAACTTCTATTTGTAAATCCGGCTTTTTTGTTTGCATGTATTCCCAGGCTTTATTTATTGCGTTTTCAATCCCTCCGGCAAAATCAATATGATTATCTTTCAGCATAATCATATCATACAATCCAAATCTGTGATTTGTGCCTCCGCCGATTTTTACCGCTTCTTTCTCAAGTAGTCTGAAGTTAGGTGTTGTCTTTCTTGTATCTAAAATTTTTGTATGATATCCTTTTAAGAGTTGATTATATTGTTGTGTCAGTGTAGCAATTCCGCTCATACGCTGCATAACATTTAAAACCAGCCTTTCACATTTTAATATAGTATGAACATGTGCCTCTGCGACAAAAGCTTGTTCACCAAAAAACATGTTTTCACCATCTTCCTTATAAGCAGTAAAAATTGTTTCTGGTTCCACTGTTTTAAATATAGTTTCAGCCACATCAATACCTGCAAGAATTCCGTCCTGTTTTATTTTTAAAATAGCCTTACCTTTTTTATCGGCGGATATACAGCTAAGTGTTGAATGATCTCCGTCACCTATATCTTCATTCAATGCTTCTCTTAAAAGATGATGTAATTTCTTTTGGTATGCACTCATGAAGCAAAGCTACAAAAACAAGAACATGGATTAAAAGGATTAAAACGATTACGGGGATTTTAGAAAGTGACAATTTCCAACTAATCCTAAAAATCTAACGAAACCCTGGTCAGACATTTCCCGCAGATTTCGCCGATAACGCAGATTTATCGCAGATGTTTTTTATTCAATCAATAAATTACAACTTTCCCTAAAATCCTTCCAAATCCTAATTCAGACAAAAAAAGCCTCGCTGTTACACGAGGCTTTAAAATCTTACAAAAAATCCCAAAATGCCGCTTCATCTCAGTTCAAACAATATTAACTTATTCGTACAGTTATTATTTGAGTACGGCCTTCTTTGGTTCGCATCATCATAGATAATTTATAACCATCACTGCCATTGGTAAGTTTACCGGCAATATACATGGTTCCACCCATTTCTCTTTGAGACGAAAGCTCAAATCCCTTTATGTTGTTGTTATCAAAAAAAGATTTTAAGGCTATACCTGCCTGGTTTTTGCCAATACTTTTAATTTCGTCTTTTTCAGGAAATTTTATGTCAAGAATTTTATCAAAATAATTTGAAACTTTGTCAGCATTTCCTGATTTTAAAGCTGTTACGATGCCGTTTGCATCCTGTGCTCTAATGCCAAGGGCTGCAAAAACCATCATTAATATAAATATGAACTTTTTCATTCCTTTAGTTTTTAATAAATCGCTAACCTATTGGCGAAAAATATGCCAAACTAAGGAATTATGAAAAGATAGTTTCATTTTTGCATCTTCCTGCAATCACAAAAAAAATCAGTTTTTATAATATGGAAAATAAAAAAGTTATTTTAGTTATTCTGGATGGATGGGGACTTGGAAAAGTTAAGTCTGCCGACGCTATACAAAATGCAAACGTTCCTTTTGTTTCTTCTTTGTACAGCAAATATCCAAACACAACCTTAGTTACCTGCGGCGAAGCTGTTGGCTTACCCGAAGGGCAAATGGGAAACAGTGAAGTTGGGCACTTGAATATAGGAGCCGGACGTGTTGTTTACCAGGAGCTGCAGCGAATAAATGTGGCTATTCGCGATGGTGATTTTTATAAAAATGAAGTTTTGTTAGAAACAATCAGGCACGCAAGAGACAGTAATAAACCTCTTCACCTGCTTGGGCTGGTAAGCCATGGAGGTGTGCATAGTCATATTAATCATTTGAAGGCCATTGTTTCTCTATGTAAAACTGAAAACGTAAATGAAGTTTACATACATGCTTTCACAGATGGAAGAGATACTGACCCTAAAAGCGGTTTGCATTTTATAGATGATCTGCAACAGCACCTTGATGCAACTGCAGGTAAAATTGCAACTGTCTCAGGAAGATATTATGCAATGGACCGCGATAAGCGCTGGGAAAGAGTAAAAGAGGCGTATGATTGCATCGTAAAAGGAGAAGGGCAAAAGGCTGTTTCAGGAGTTGCTGCTGTGCAGCAATCATATGAAAAGCACGAGACGGATGAATTTATTAAACCCACTGTCATTATAGATACTGCACAAAAACCTGTGGCAACCATAAAAGATGGTGACATAGTATTATGCTTTAACTATCGCACCGACCGCTGCCGCGAAATTTCAGAAGCGCTGACCCAACAGGATTTTCCTGCTTATGACATGAAGAAGCTGAATCTCTGGTACACGACAATGACTGAGTATGATAAAAGTTATAAAGAAGTTCATATCATATTTGAAACTGATAATTTGAGTAATACAATCGGAGAGGTTTTGGCTGCTAATCACAAAAAACAGATACGGATTGCCGAAACTGAAAAATACCCTCATGTAACTTTTTTCTTTAGTGGAGGGCGGGAAGTGCCTTTTAAAGGGGAAAAGCGGATAATGATACCATCACCAAAAGTAGCTACTTACGATTTGCAACCTGAGATGAGTGCAGTAGGACTTACGGATGCAATTGTTTCTGAAATTGAAAATCAATCTGCAGATTTTATATGCCTCAATTATGCCAATGCTGATATGGTTGGCCATACGGGATTTTTTGCGGCGGTGGTAAAAGCCGTGGAGACTGTTGATTCATGTTTGGAACGGGTGGTTACAGCAGCTTTGAAAAGTGATTATGCTGTGTTTATAATAGCAGATCATGGAAATGCTGATTTTATGGTCAACGAAGATGGTACACCCAACACGCAGCACTCACTCAATCTTGTACCATTCTTTATTGTTGACAACGAATGGAAAGGCGAGATAAAACCCGGTAAGCTCGGAGACTTAGCCCCAACCATTCTTACCATGATGCATATTCCTATTCCTACAAAAATGACAGGAAATGTTTTAATTAATTTATAAACATTGTAATGAAAGTTTTCAAAACGATTCTTGTTGTGCTGTTGATTGTTTTAATAATCATTCAGTTTTTTCATCCTGCAAAAAATATTTCAACCGCTCATTCACCAAATGATATCGCTGTTGTATATAATGAGCCCGATAATGTTCGTACCATATTAAATAAAGCGTGCAACGATTGTCATAGTAACAACACAAGGTATCCCTGGTACAATAATATCCAGCCGGTTGCCTGGTGGCTCAACGACCATGTACAGGAAGGCAAGCATGAATTGAACTTCAATGAATTTGGTACTTATCCTATACGAAGACAATACCACATTCATACTGGTGCGAGACTAACAGACGAAGAAAAAGCAACACTAACCAACTGGGCGAATTCTATACGAGCAACCATAAAAGCAAAATATCCTGCTGATAGTTTGATTAGAAAAAGATAAAAAGTTTTTATTTTTATAAAAATATTTTGACGGGTTATATTGCTTGGGCATACTAATAGTTTCGGTTTATTTTTTATGAACCCGGCTTTAGTTTTTTATGGCATCTGCCGTTGCGTCGCACAGCGTGTACTGAATAACATTGAGCAACAGTAATATAGAATTTTTCTTCCCTTTATTGACAAGGGTTAAAAAGTAAAACGTGAATCATTACGATTATATAATCTCCGGATCAGGAGCTGCAGGTTTAAGCCTGCTGATGCGGTTAATGCAACACAAGGCATTTAACAATAAAAATATTTTAGTGGTTGATAGAGCTCCTAAAAATAAAAATGACCACACGTGGTGTTTTTGGGAACAAGTGCCAGGATTATTTGAGCCAGCAGTGCATCATCAATGGCAACAGGTTTATTTTTATTCAAGCCATTATTCTTCTCTTATTGACCTCACTCCTTATTATTATAAAATGATAAGGAGCATTGATTTCTATAACTATGTTATAGAAGAAGCTGAAAAGCATCCTAATATAATTTTCAAATATGGAGATATTGAAGCAGCGGGAAACGAAGGCAATAAAGGTCTTGTAATTGTTAACAGCGAACGTTATACTGCTGATTATGTCTTTAACAGTATACTTTTTGCCAAACCTGTTATTCCTGCAAATAAATATTATTTACTGCAGCATTTTAAAGGATTTTTGATAGAAACAAAAGAGCCTGTTTTTAATCCTTCAGAGGCCACGTTGATGGATTTCCGGGTAAGTCAGCACCAGGGTACAACTTTCGTATATGTATTACCTGTTTCTCAAAATCGTGCTTTGGTTGAGTATACTTTGTTCACTAAAGAACTGCTGCCTGAAAATGAATATACTTCTGCATTGCATAATTACATCTCATCTTTTTTAAACATAAATGATTATATAGTTACAGAACAGGAGTTTGGTATAATACCAATGACTAACATTGATTTTGTAAAACAGATGGGCAGAGTGATAAACATTGGAACAGCGGGGGGACAAACGAAAGGAAGCAGCGGTTACACCTTTCAATTTATACAAAAGCATACAGAAAAACTGGTATCAGATCTTTTGAAATATGGTTATCCTAAAAATGAAGAGTCCTTAATGGAAAAGAGATTTAAAATTTATGACAGCACGTTATTAAATATTTTAAGTAATAATAAGTTTCCCGGTGATAAAATATTTGCCAACCTTTTTGAAAAAAATCCTGTTGACAGGGTTCTTCGTTTTTTAGATAATGAGACTACTCTTGAAGATGAGATAAATGTGATGGGTACAATGCCGCAAGGCGTGTTTATGAAAGCTGCATTTCATGAAATATTCCGATAAATAGAACCACGATTAATTCTATTTTTAGGGAGTAAGAGGAGATTCATCAAAAGACTTTCTTACGTAAATTAAATAAGATAAAATATAAATTAGGAATCAATTCAATTGTAATAGATGCTTTTCTATCTCATTACCTATTATGTCAATAAAAGCAGGGTCAACCTGTTTGTCTGCATTTTTGAATGAAACTTTCCATGTTATTCCTTCATCTCTAAATATGGGAGATACAGTAAACTGGTATTGATTTTTTATAGCAATATCATAATAGAATACATTGTTTTCCTGGCAGCAGGGCTTTACCTCAGTTAATACAGGCTTAGCATGATAAATAAATTCAATAAAGAATGATGTTGTATCCATAGGATGCATTTTGTTAATAAATGCTTTCAAAGCATATGCCACTGCTATAAGTTATGAATAGAGCTGGCACGAAAATAAAAAAGGCCTGTTTATGTACAAGCCTTTAGAAAACAAAATTGTGAAGTTTAAATTATGGTTTTGGTTCTGGTCCTTGTCCTGGTTGCGGTCCTGGCCTTGGTTGCTCTCCTGGTCTTGGTTGGTCTCTTGGTCTTGGTTGCGCCGGAGGTTTATTTTCAGGATCTTCCTGTCCACGGTGACATGAATAGCAAGATACAATTGGGATCATATTACCTTTATTCCTTTGTTCTTCATTATCTTCCTTAAAAAATTTCTTATTAATCTTATTCATCATTTTAAACATACCCCGTGCTATTAACTTGTTTTTATTTTCATCACTTGCAAAGTTAAAATCCTTTTTTTCATCCTTATTACGAACATGGCAGTGAGTACATTTTACGCCTAATGACCTGGCAAAATGTTTCATAATACTGTCCATTTGTTGCTTTGTAGTGTTTTTAGGCAAAACCTTCAAATTTTCATACTTAGGAGTGTCATCGCGCATAAAGGCATAAGAAGCGCTGATGAGGCATACAATTGTTGCAATTATTATTGTTTTTTTCATGAGTAAGTTTTGGGTTCTAAATTTATAATGAATTTAAAAATAGTAAAAAAATCAGATTCTGCAATTATTGAAATTTCTTCGTTTGCTCTCATTTTTTTTAGATACCATGTCAGGCTATAAAAATTTGATTCTCTCCCGGTGATGAGTGGGTTGCTTTACATACAATAAAATTAAAATAAGGACATCACACGTGAAATAAATATTCTCTTTAGTATAATTTAGTTTAATTCCTGTATTTAAAAATAAAGTTCACATGTGAGGAAACGGAACAAATTATTATCTGAATTATTATAAAATAAAATGGCCGTCCTTTTTTAGACGGCCTTTTTATTAATGCTGCTTATACTTCCAAAACTTAGGAAATATTTATAAGTCTTGATGGCTTTTGTTTAACCTCCTCACGCTTTGGAATAGTTAAATGAAGAACACCATTTTCGTATTTAGCTTGTATCTTATCTGCGTCTACCGCTTCCCTTGAAAGTTGAAAACTGCGTTGGAAAGATTGGTAGCTGAATTCTTTTCTTGTATACTTATCGTTGTCTTTATCCTCATGTTCTGTTTTTTGTTCAGAACTGATGGTTAATACATTATTATTAAGCTCAACTTTAAAGTCTTCCTTTTTCATTCCGGGGGCAGCCATTTCAACTACAAAACTTTCGGGTGTTTCTTTTACATTAATTGCAAGAAGGGTGGTTCCTGTGTTTGAAAAATTTGAATTGTTCCAGTCAAGTAAATCTCTGTTTAAAAAGTCGTCAAATAAGTTAGGGAAAGAATTGCTTAGATTCCCGTTTCTTCTTGTGAGTGTCATAATTTCCTCCTTTTTAAGTATGAGTTAATTAAGTTTACAACAGGTATAAATCAAGCAAAATGCCACGAGTGAAAGGGCTGTAATTTTTTCAGAATTTCTGAATTTATTTCAGTTGTTAAGAAAAAATGGCAAGAGGCCCGATAAAATTTTAAGGTAAATGAATTTATGTTTAGCATCTGTCCTTTGTTAAAATTATGATTTTATTCTGCCTTCAAATACACTTTAAATTCTGATCCTTTACCTAACTGACTTTCTAATAAAATCTTTCCTCCTGAATTTTCTACGATTTCTTTTACTAAATATAATCCGATACCTGAACCTTCAATGGCGTTCTCAACTCTAAAATATTTTGAAAATACAGCATCATGCTTACTTTCATGTATGCCCATACCATTGTCTTTTACAGAAATGACTATAAAATTTTCCTCCTGTTCTGTTTTGATAAAAATCTCGGGTTTGCGTTGAGGAGATTTATATTTTATTGCATTGTTGATAAGGTTATAAATTATACTTCTTAATTTCCTTCTTGGAAAAGTTATTTCAGAGACATTAATTTCGCTATTTATAACTGCACCAGATTCTATAATATTATCAGTAATAGTAAGGCGGACATCTTCCAATATATTTTCGAAACTTAATAGTTCCTCTTCCGCTTTGTATTTATGTTCCTGCTTTCTGTCATTAGTTAATTCACTAATAACAATTCGCATTTTCATTATAGACTTTTCCATAATTTCCAGAAGTAATTGAAATTCATGCGAATTCTCACATGAAACATTTTTAAACAGGTCAATTGATACAATCAAACTACTGAGAGGAGTTTTAATATCATGGGAAATAGTATCTAATAAAGTTTCATGATCGGAGATCAACTTTTCCTGTTCTTTTAAATCCTTACTCCGCATAGTAATGTCAACAAATGTGATGATCACACCATTTTTTTTATTATTTTTTCTCACCACATAAGGTATAATATTCATTTGGTACCATCTCGAATCATTGGTTTGAACCTCTTTTTCAAGAATTTCGTTACTTGTAATCACCTGTTGAATATTTTCTATTATGTTTGGAAAGCGTAAATTATCTTTAATGTCACTAATAGATTTCCCTACATCATCCTTAGACAGATTAAACTGTTTCATTGCCGGAGGGGTAAATTTCTGCAATTTCAAATCAGCATCCACAAATAACTGCGGAATAATTGTATTTTTAAAATAATTTTCCAGCTCATCATTGAGCTCAATTAGTTTTTTTATTTGATAATTTTTTGTAAGCATATTTTTTTATAAGATATTAATACATCTAAACGACATTAATATCCTTTTAGTCTAATTAATCCTTATTTTTATTCTGGAGTATTTTTCGTATTATATTCTTTGATATGGTTTTAGCACCTGTTTTTGCTTTGTTGTTGTTTATGTCTTTATAAATTTCGCCCAGCAGCGTAAAGTAAAAATGATTGTCTGTCAGGTTTAGTTTTTCTGCTTCAGTAATTGCTTCTTGTTTTCCATTTGCTTTTGAAAGTGCATAAGTTCTGTTGAGCGCTGCAATTGGTGAGTATTCAATTTGTAACAATTGATTATAGAGTTGCAGAATATTTTCCCACTTTTCTTTCGTGTCAGCTTAGATAGTATGCCACCACGCAATACTTGCCTCTAAATGATATTTTGAAATTTTGTTTCCTAGTGATGAGTGGTTAAGAAAATATGCACCTTTTGTAATCAATTCATAATTCCAGAGTGTTTCGTCCTGGTCCTGATATAAGACTATTTCGCCATTTTCATTTTTTCTTTCTTCAAATCGTGAAGAATGAAAACACATTAAAGAAAGCAAAGCATTTACATTTGGTTGATTTGTTTGTTCGTTTTCAATAAGCAAATAAGTTAATCGCATTGCTTCCAAACAAAGGTCTTCACGCAATACTGTGTCATGACTTTCAGAATAATAGCCTTCGCTAAAGAGTAAATACAAAGTTGTGAGAACAGTTTCTAATTGTTCATTAAATTTCAGCATCACCAGGAAATTCAATTTGTACTTTTTCAAGCCGTAATTTTTCTTTGGCTCTGAACAGTTGTTTGTTGATGGTTTCTTTATTTGTTAAAAAAGCGTCTGCAATTTCGTTAATACCAAATCCACAAAGAATACGAAGCGATAAGCCTATTTGTGCTTCTGCTGAAATTAATGGATGGCAAAGGGCGAATAACATTTGTAACTGACTATCAGTAATATTTTTGTCAGACATATCAATTTCAATTTGGTCATTTTCTGATAAGGAATATTTTATTTGGCAGGCAATTTTTTTAGTAAAAATATTATTGTGGCTTATGTAATTTTTGGCTTTGTTTTTTGCAACCAAATATAGCCAAGGCTGCAGGATTTCCGGGAATTCCCTTATAAGTCCACGTTTCAAGTGCTGATAAAAAAGTTTTACTTGCAATATCTTCTGCAACTTCAATGTGTTCAATACCTAAATGTTTACAGAGAACAGCCTATCAGCCTCGCTTGTGGCTGAACCTGCTTCTCACGCTTATTATTCCGGGAAGAAGGTTCTTTCCATGGCATTGTCGCAATAATCAGCTTTGGGATATTAATAAAAACATCGGTGCCGATGCGCTTCACTACCGTATCGAGCGGAATATATATCTCATCCTTAAATATCAGTCCGCTTGAAACAGCAGGTAGCCTTCCAGGTCCTCAGTTGCTTCAAAAACTTTATCAACTTTTCCGATTTCCCCATAGTCTGAACCCCGGACTGTATCACCAGCCTGCACATTGACGCTTCCACGCGTTGGGTTATCAATCGCAGTAAGAAAATCATCAACTTTGATAACTGCATTGGCAATCAGAGGGTAATTCAGGTGAATGGAAGCCTCGTATTCAGGGATGCTCGATGCGCCGATGGCATCCGAAAGAAACGTTACATCGTAGCCAGCTTCCATAGCGTGGCGACCGGTGGACTCACAGCAAAGGTTTGCCGCCATGCCGGCTATTACAAGGTGCGTTATTCCCATTCGCTGCAGGTGTTCCGGCAGGTCTGTAAGAAAAACATCACAGCTTTTATGCGGCGGCAGTACAATATCTTTCTCCTGCGGCCGCAACTCAGGGTGAAAATCTGCGCCCCAGCTTCCTGCAAGAAACATTTTTCGTTCAAACATTAACCGGTTGATGCCGCTTTTCCGCTGTAATTGCTCGTCGGCATAGTCCTCCTTGCTATATGCCATTGGGCCGAACAGCACAGGAATGCCGGCTTGCCGTGTGCCTTCAATCACCCGCTTCAGGTTTTTCACCACCTCGTTCATCTTCAAGGTGTTTTTAGTTAGTTCATAGCCAGCGCCGCCTTCCGTTAAAAAGTCGTTCACCGGATCTATCACTAACAGTGCGGTCCTATTAGCGGGAAATGAAATGCTGCTTCCTTCCTGCGACAAGTATGCTGAAAAATTTTTCTTAGTTCTAATTTTTGATTGTTCCATTTTTTTTGTTTGTATTAGTATTGCTGTTTGCAGTAACATAAGCAATAAGCTCAAAACTAAATTAAATGCTTTCATGCTGCGCTTTATAAATCTTGTAAAAATTTATTCTTACTAACGATTATCTTTCAATTTCTTTACTTGCTTTTCATTTGGTTCGCCATATGTGTCATTTGTTCTTTGGCCATTAGCCGGTCAGCGACAACTCTATAAATATATATAGCCATTTTGATGTCGTCCATTCTTACTTTCACGGTATGACAAGTATTGTATTGTTACGATCACAAACCGGTTATCCATAGAGAAGGGTTAGAAGAAAGGTTCCACCCGGTGTAAAAACGTTACGAAAAGAAGTTAGTAATAATGGGTTTGCTATAGCTTTTTCGCCAAATACAACTACAGTTTGTCTGTTCACTTGTTGTATCTGTTCTTTTACTTATAGCACAAAGAAACACTTGACCGGCAAGGAAGATATCACAGAAGTATAACGTTTTTATATCAATTTAGAATTATAATTTATAACAACATTGAAATCGTTCTTCTTCCATCTTCATTATTTATACATTTACTGCAATTAAGCTTTATAGATGAAGAGAAAGAGCATACTGCATTGAGCTCCATTTTTAATACTTATATTTTTCTATAATCAATCCACTTTCTCTTATAATAATAAACAGCTTAAATATTAGTACTAAAACCAATTACTGATAGCAGTAAAACTTTTACAGAGTAGGTTGTAAGATTTCGATAACTATGTTTTGTATAACTCGTTAAATAACTTAATTTCTGCTTTTTACTTTCATTCTTTTTAAGTAATTTTAAAAAAGGAATCTAATTATTCATAGTTCTAAGAGCATAAAAATTTAGCTTATAGCGGCTTCACTTGATTTTTCTGCTAATTGCAACTCTTAAATACTATTCTGCATTTGATTTTCGTTTTTTAATATATGAAAGTGTCAACTCCCGAACCTCATTACCTTATTGCTATCGGCGCTTCTGCCGGCGGCATGGAAGATATTCATCTTTTTTTTGATCATACTCCTTTAGATGGCGTTTCTTATATTATTGTACAACATCTGTCTCCCGATTTTAAAAGCAGGATGGTAGAATTGCTGGCCAAACACAGCAAGTTAAAAGTGACGGAAGCGGAAGAAAATATGACAGTAGAGTCTAACCAGGTATATTTTATTCCCAACAAAAAATTCATGACAATCCGTGAGGGCAGATTGCATTTAACTGAGAAAGAAAAAAATAACAAGCCGAAACTTACTATTAATGCTTTTTTAAATTCGCTTGCAGCAGAAAGAGGAAAAGATACAATTGCTGTTATTCTATCCGGAACGGGCTCAGATGGTTCGGAAGGCATTAAAGCTATAAAAAAAGCCGGGGGAATGGTGATAGCACGAAATCCTGAAGGAGCAGAATTTGGCGGTATGCCTGCTAATGCTATTGCTACGGGATCAGTTGATTATGTACTTGATACGAAATCAATGCCGGAAAAAATAACAGATTATGTAAATAACAAAGGAGTTTTACTGCCCCAAATTATAGAAAAAGAGGATGAGGAAAAATATATCGTGGCTATCATTAATCTGATAACTGATAACCTCTCTCTCGACTTTTCTGAGTACAAGGAAAAAACAATACTAAGAAGAATAAAAAGAAGAGCTGCTTATCATAATTTTAATAAACTCGAAGATTATTTAGCTTTCCTCAAAACTAATACGAGTGAAATAGAAAATCTTGCACATGATTTTCTTATAAGTGTTACTTCATTTTTCAGAGACGGTGAAGCCTTCCGTTTTCTGCAAGACAATATTATTCCTGAAATTATTAAACAGCATAAACAAGGTGAGGAAATAAAATTTTGGGTACCGGGTTGTGCAACGGGAGAAGAAGCTTATTCGATGGCTATATTAATATGTGAACAATTACATGATGAATACAAAGATATAGTAGTAAAAATATTTGCTACCGATATTGATACAGTTGCATTAAGCCATGCCAGAAAAGGGATTTATAACGAGAGCATTACCAAAGAGGTTTCGCCCGAGAGAATTGAAAGGTTTTTTTTAAAAGAAGGAAACAATTACCGGATAAAGCCAAATATTCGCAAAATGCTCATTTTTGCTGAACATGATCTGGTGAAAAATCCGCCGTATTGCAACATAGATTTTATCAGTTGCCGCAACCTGCTTATTTATATGACCCCCCCTTTGCAGAAAAAAATCTTTCTTATGCTGCAATTCGGGTTAAAGAAAGATGGTTATTTATTTTTGGGTTCCAGCGAAAATGCACATTTGCTTAGCCCGGGTCTTCAGCTAATAAATAATAAATGGAAAATTTATAAAAATACTGAAGCAAAACGGGCAGACGTTTTTAATGCATTTTCAATGCCTGCTTTACTAAATCAGAAAGCTGCTTCGTCTCCTTCAATCCGTGCTGATAATTATGAAAACAAAAAAAATAACTTGCCAGAAATTGTCTATAATGATCTTATAAGTGACTTAAATTACCTGGCAGTTTGCATAAATGAAAACAACCAGGTCATTCAAACATTTGGAGATACAACAAAATATCTGCATCAAAAAAATTTCAATTTAAACCTTGCAGAGCTTTTACCTAAACCTCTTACTGTTGCCTTCAATAAGGCTAAAAGACAGGCTTTACAATCAAACGAAAAAGCAGTTGTAAAGGGAATAAAAATTAAAATCAATGAATCAACGCTTGCAGTAAATCTCCAGGTAAAGCCTTTGCCAATGAACAAAGACGGGCAAAAAATATTGTATGTTCTTTTTAGTAATGATACACCCTTGATCTCTTCACCACAGGAAAATGAAGTGTTCGATGAAAAAACCTACACTAATGAATACACGATAAATTTGGAAGAAGAACTCGGAGAAGTCAAAGAGCAACTTCAAACAACCTATGAAAAGCTTGATGCTTCCACAGAAAACATGCAGGCATTTAATGAAGAACTTCTTTCTGCAAACGAAGAAATGCAAAGTACCAATGAAGAAATGCAATCGTTAAATGAGGAATTGCACACTATTAATGCTGATTATCAGTTAAAGAATAAAGAGCTTTTGGAGATTAACGATGATTTAAATAATTATTTCAGCGGCAATCAAAACGGGCAATTATTTGTAAATGCTGATTTACTGTTAACGAAATTTTCACCTGCGGCAGTAAAGCATATTAATCTTCTCGAAACTGATATTGGCAGACCTCTCAGTAATATTTCTACCAATATAAAGTTTGATACAATAGTAGATGATATTAAAAAAATTATGGCGAATGGAGGCATTATCACTAAGGAAGTGGAAGCATTAAACGGCAAATGGTACCAGTTAATGACAATGCCATTTGTAAGACTCCGCGATAATAAAACTGACGGAGCCATTATTACATTCAACGATATTACAGAATTAAAAAAGATACAACAAGATCTATATAAAACAAATAGAAGTTTAATCCGTATAAATGCCGATCTTGATAATTTCGTGCTTGCAGCATCACATGATCTGTTAGGGCCTATTGGTAATATTGAAGTATCAATTGATATGTTGAAAACCAATGATTTAATATCTGATCCCCAGGTACATGAGTATTTAAACATTATAGATGGATCCGTAAAAAAATTCAGAACACTCATAAAGGAACTGTCAGCAATTGGTAAAATAGAAAATGAAATGTCAGAGATGGAACCTGTTGATCTGAATGGTATAATTGATGAAATAAAATTAAGTATAGCAGATAAAATCAAATCAGCAAGAGCAGTAATTACAACAGATTTAAAGGTTGCACAAATCCGTTTTTCTAAAAAGAACCTGAGAAGTATACTCTACAACTTAATCAACAATGCTATCAAGTATAAAAGCGCTGAACGTGATCCGGTACTGATAATAAGTACAATAAAAGAAAAGGATTATGTGCTTTTATCAATAAAAGATAATGGGGTTGGAATAGCAAAAGATAAAATCCCGAAAATATTCAATATTTATGGCCGTATTCAAACAGACGTGGAAGGACAAGGGATTGGCTTATATCTTGCAAAAAAAATAGTAGATGCCGGGGGTGGCTACATAAGTGTAGAGAGTGAACCGGGCAAAGGAAGTATCTTTAATATTTATTTAAAACCAGAACAGCAGCTTCCATAGTGTCTCCTAAATAAACTACTATCTCAAAGAATTTAAAGTAAAAGATAAAATCGCTTACACACATTGTTACGATTAAAATATATCCATCTTATTCTAATTGATAGCATGCAGTAAGAGATGCATTTTACGGCTTAGACTATTTGCCGGCGCTAATAGAAAATATTAAAGCACGTATTCAACAACTAAAAGTAACGTTTCGGTTTAATGAAATTATACAAAGATCAAAACAAGGCTTAAAACGTTATACTTCTGTGATAACTTTTAAAAAAAACTCTTCTTCCTTTGTATAATTAAAGTTTATACAGTTAACCATTATCTTATCCATATCCAATATTAATTTCGGGATCTGACAGTTCATTACCTTTAATTACTGCCTTTACTTTAAAGCTGGTAAAAAATCAGCTTGAATGTCCTTATTCATATAGGTATTTTCCAGTTTTGCCGCATTGTTTAAAATGAGTAACTTAAATCCATACTTATGTAATATTTAAAATGTCTCACCAGTTGTAGCTTTGCAAATTTCACTTAAGGCATTGTACTTTTTCTTGTATTTTGTAATTGTTTTACACATAAGTGCAATGATAGCAGTCGAAAAAAATTTCAGAAAACCAGGCTGCATAGCTAATGACACTCCGGCAAATTCAAAAAATCTTGCCTGCATGTTTTTTGCTGTTCTTGCAACTTTTTTCGCCTTATCGTATTCTTTAGCAAAAGACAAGAAATGATCCTTGCGCGTTTATATGAGCCAACTGAGAAATTAATTATGGAAAGTATTCTTTTAGTGGAGGATGATCCTGATATGACAAAACTGCTAAACCTTCATTTTAGCAGGCAATCATTTCGGTTTACTTCGTGCTCAAATGGAGAAGAGGCAATGAATAAAATATCAGATGAAAATTTTGATTTGATTATGCTTGATGTTACGCTTCCGGACATAAACGGGATGGATCTCTGTAAAAAGATAAGGGAAAGCGATGTCAAAACACCAATTATGATGCTAACCTGCAGGGGTGAAGAAACAGATAAAGTATTGGCATTGGAACTTGGTGCTGACGACTACATGACCAAACCATTTGGGATTTTTGAGTTAACAGAGCGCATACAGTCACTATTAAGAAGGGCAGATAAAAAGCTTGAAATTGAGTCACCGAAAAAACAAGAATTGTTTTTCAAAGACCTCGTTATTGATTTTGATAAAAGAAAAGCATTGATAAGAGGCGAACTGCTGGATCTGACAGATAAAGAATTTGATATCCTTGCTTTATTGTCAAGTCATCCCGGAAAAACTTTTAGCCGGCGCGAACTTTTAGTAAAAATCTGGGGAGTAGCTTTTACCGGATATGAACATACTATTACATCACACATTACTAAGCTGAGGCTAAAAATTGAATCAGATTTTCGTCATCCTCAATACATCTTGACTACATGGGGAAAAGGTTATAGATTTTCAGAATGAAAACGAAAAAAATTACCATATTCAGGCGTATTAGTATCTTATTTTTTACCTTAATCACAGTGTTATGCCTGTTATTCATGACCATTAGTTATTTCTTAACTACAAATTTTCACCAGGCCAGTACACAATTACTCAACAAAGACGTAGCGGCTCACATTGCCGAATTCACATCACCATTTGAAAAACATGGCATAAACAGGGCAAAAGCAGATTCCGTTTTTAAAAATGCTATGGTTCTTAGTCCAAGTGCAGAAGTTTATTTCTTAGACATTACAGGTAAAGTAATTGCTTTTCATGCGCCAAAAAAAGAAATAAGGCTGTGGACAATACCCTTAAAAAATATAAAAAAGCTTATTGCATCGAAGGGTGAGATTTATATAAAAAGCCCGGATCCCAAAGATATATCTGACCCAAAAATTTTTTCTGCAGCAGAAGTTAAGAGTAAATCAGGAAACCTGGGCTTCATCTATGTAA